>ERZ773037.665-NODE-665-length-18491-cov-4.571870_pt1 | contig 18491 bp, 13 predicted proteins | sample MGYA00511466_ERZ773037 | MGnify/ENA primary metagenome ERZ773037 (study PRJEB29015, sample SAMEA2738146) | human oral metagenome | biome: human oral; feature: human-associated habitat; material: saliva | place: China | collected 2202 ... | reverse complement strand
AGGATATCTTGATTTTTCAGAATATTGTACATAAACTTCTATATTATTTATTACTTTGTCAGTATCCATATCGACCGTAAATTGAATATATTCAGATACGGTTCCTGAATACTCTAATAAATTAGTTTTATTTTGTGTCGCTAATGTTGATACCATTTTAGTAGTAGCATCATCTGCTGTCACTAAGGCAATATCAAAATTTTTAAGTGTATCAACTAATACATCATTAATTTTAATATATACACCAATTACATTTTTATAGTCTGGAATTTGATAGCGACCAGAAGTAATCGACGCGTTATTTTTCGCTACAATAGTATTTTTAATTAAGTTAGCATTTTTTAATTTATACTTCGTAAAGTCATTGGTAATTGTCGGTATTTTTGTAATACCCCAATCTACATTAGAACCAATAGATAATATACCGTCTCTATCAATATCTAAATGATAGGTTTCATTGTTGAACATATCAAAATCAAATATATATTTTGTTTCTTTACTATTGCGTTCGTTAATAGAGAAGCCTAATTTATTAATTAATTTTGTATGTACATCATTATTATTAATATTTTCTTTTATAATAATGTCATCAATTGTTCCAGTACCAGTTACAAGTAAATAATATTTTCGATTTTCTATTGAATTAGAAATAATATGTGTTTGGATATTTCCTTGCTTATTAAATTTAGCAATGTTTTTTACAAAAATAGATTTACCAAAACGACCAGCTTCTGTTTGAATTTCTTCTGCTATATACATAGTTAATGTATTATCGCAAGCAATACTAATGATTTGATTATCTTTATATGCTTTCGTAATATTTAATAAAGCGTATCCATTTGTTTGAGCGGAATCAAAATGAATACCCAAACCATATGTTGTGTTTTTAATAGATACATTCATATTAAATGCATCCCATAATTGGTAAGAATCACAAGCAGAAATCGTATTAAGAGCAGAAATGCCATCTATTTTATGAGCATGCTTTTTATAATCTATTTTACAGATAGTATTCATAGTATCAGCAATGCCCATATTTGTGTGATACACAAAATTGTTGGTTGCCTCAATAGTATGGAATCGGTTATCAATTTCTTCTACGTCATGCAAGATAATATTTTTATATTTCTTTTCAGCTTGTTCGAACAGATGTTCGAATAAATAATATTCTTTTTCTTTTCGATAATAATATCCTGGGTGAACCATAATAGAATTATCGGTGTTTAATTTCTTAACAGTAATAACATTGTCTTGTATTAATACTTGGAAATTAGGATTAGAACATTGAGCAATGATTTTATCAGGTACTTTGTTCCCAAAGACAATAGTTTTTGTTTCGCCATCTCTAATATCTTTTAAAATGATTTTCTTATCTATTAATTGATAAGCATCTGTTGAATAATTAATTTTGCTATATAAATCTTTTAGATTTTTATAGGTTAAACTAATTGGTAAATTATAGTTATAAGAAATAGTTACTGTTTTACCGATTAAAGCTTTATCATACCATTCAACAATACCTTGCTTGCCTAATAAACTATACTTTTCGTTAGAGATAATTTTACCTGTAGATGTGTCACGAATATATAAAATAGATTCAACATTAGAATGTCGTAATTTATTGAACATATCATTTTCAACTACGATATCAGTAAATGCTGTTGTAATAGCATAATTAATATCCATATTATCTGGCGGTGTAATAATGAATGTACTAAGTTCTTCTTTATTTCCATTAATGTCATAGATTTTATTTAATGGCATTTTATTAGAAATAGTAAACGCTAAGTTTAAATTATTAATTGAGAACTTAGTTGTATTTTGTTCACCGGCAGATATCTTGCATCGAATCAAAATATTATTTTGTTGTCTTCCTAAACACCAAGTTTGCTCTTCTTTTTGTGTTTTGCCTTGTACTTCAAATCTAACTGTTATATCTTTAGCAGGAGCATCTTTAAAGCGAGCCTGCTGAATTGTATATAACATTAATTTATTTTCAGGAATAAATGGAGAGAAATTATCTATTAAATTAACACGAGTAAATTCTTCTACGATATTGGCTTCATTATAAGCAATATAATCTGTATTAGAACGAAGTGTAATAAATGTAGTTTCAAAGTTTTTGTTAAACTCATTTGTATTAGAGATGATATTATTTTTGCTATCAATAATATAATTAATAATCATATCATCTGTAATGCCAGTATAATAAAAACCATTCGCCTTTGTTGATGTCTGACTACGATTAATAATTTCTTTGTACTGTTTTCCATTTTCGGTCTTAACAATAAAGCCATCAATATTAGAAGAAATAAATAATTCTTCTGTGCCAGTCAATCCTAAAATAGTTTTTAAGTTTCGGGATTGAATTGTTTCTTTACCTTGACCAGTAATTTGAATAGTTTGAATGGATTGATTAGGAGATAAAGTAACATAATAAGCAGTTTTGCCATTATAAGTTGTTTTATCTAATGGAATTGAAGAAGAAGTTAGCGTTTCTATCATAGATAAATCTAATGGGAAACTTTGTTTTGTACCTGTATTATTTGTGATAATTTGTTTAGGTACATAATTTTGTTTAATTAACACTTCTTGATTATTTTCTATTTTATATAAATCAATGTCGCAGTTAGAATCAATAATAATACGTTCTGGCGTTTGAGGTGTAAAGCTATCAGTTACGTATATAGAATCGTCAGTACTTTCACCGATATGAATATATTCAATGACGGGAGCATACGAACTATGAGCTGTCATAGAAATATGTAATTGATTATTTGTTAAACCAGATGTTGGTAGCAAAACAGCGTCGCCAGTTTTAATTAAAGAGCCTTTATCTAACCATGCATTAATTTTATAGCGTGCTGCTTTAATTTGTTTTACGCTAACAGGATATAAACCAGCTTTTGTAATTGTAACTTTTACATGGGTTAAATCATTATAAGATAAAATAAATTTTCTAGCACTAGACCATAAACCAGAGTTAACGGTATCTACTTTACCGTTAGCTTCTATATTAACAATAATGGAACCTTGTTCTTGTAAATTAGTAGCTTCATTAAATGTAAATTCTAAATTATTACAATCTAATTCAATAATAATATTAGATTGTGAGTCTGTGTCATTAGAATATAATTCATTTTTATCATTAATTTTAAAACCATTTAATTTAACGATAGAGCTATCAGTTGTATAGTCAATGGATTCACAATAAGAATTAATGCGGAGTTCTTTGCCTTCGGCTCCCTCTACATCTAATGTCATCTCGCCATAAGTAGAAGTTTTATTAATGGTTAAACCATCTGCTGTGTTATCTATATCAGTATAATTTTTTAGCTGTTCTCGTTTTGTAATATGAGCAAATATATTAGAGTTAACTAAATAATTATCTTTTAAAACGAATTGTTTTTTAGGCTTTAATAGATTAATTTTTTGTTTATTATTAGTTTCTCGTTCAATATTATAAATAATCATATTATCGTAACGAGTATGAGGTTTGAGTTTTAATTTATATTCAACGTTGGGTTGTAAATCATACTTAGGAGATACATCTAAATTGTCTGTATTCATTGCTAAGTCAGCAACATAATATGTATTAGTACCAGTAAAAGTTTTATATTCTTTTAAGAATACAGTCTCTGGATTAATCTTTTTAACTTCTGTTGCTGTGATTTGATAATTAGCTTTCTTAGGAATTAATTCATTAGAGTATCGTTTTAATTGTAATGGAATATTTGTTTTTAATTGTTGACGAGCAATATAATTTTCTACTAATAATGGAGAGAAAGAATAGCCCTTAATTTCTACATCTGTTTTATCAGTACTACCCAAATCAGAATTTAATGCCACTTTAGCATCTAATCGTTGACCTGTGCCTTGTTGATAAGCAGAAGGAGTAGTATCCCATTTATTAGCAAGATATTCTAATTCTTTGAAGAAATTATTCCAATAAGTAATATCCCAAATCTTAGTCCGCATAATATCTCTGTTAATAGAAGACATAGTATCATATACTATCTCTCCATTTTTCATAAGATACATATTATATCCATCAGGAGATTCAATTTTAATATTAGAAGAACTAATGGAATAGAAATTAATTAATGCATTAATGATTGCATTTTTTAATCCTTGTTTTGTGCTATTTGTTTTTAATTTAAAAGATTGTAAACAACGATTCAATAAATCGGCATTAGATTCATTTTCATAGCGTTCTAACGAAGAGAACATAGCAAATTCATCAAAGATATTCCATGTTTGTTCTCGTCGTAATTTAGCTGTGTATTCATTGCCTTTAATAGAATATGTAATGAAATCATTTGTCGTAGCATCTGGGTGAATAATTAAATAGCCATCTTCATATAATGCTAATGTATGATTTACTAGAAATTCTTTTTGATTAGTAGTAACGGTAATTTTAATATTATGAATTAATAAATCTTTAATATCGACGTTACCAATATGAGCTACTAAACCTATAGAAAAATAATTATTTTCTTTTCCGATATAATTAACAAGAAAGAATGATTTTTTAAATTCTTCAAATTCTTTAATAATAGAATCTTGTTCACTTGCAATAGATTGCAAATATTGACCAGACGTAGATGTGTCTGGTCTTTTTTTTGTATCGGTCCAAGAAGGAATATCTCTTAATATTTTTTTAAAGAATTGTCTTGGAGTATCCATAATATCCTTTCTTAATTAATTTCATCTATCCATTTAATAGAATCAAAGATAAATTTACTATCAATATTTTGTAGTACTTTAATTCTATCTGTTTCGTCATTATCAACAAATAAAGAAATGACATTGAAATAATTTACGTCTGGTGTTTCAATGCCGAGCTTATTAATTTTACCAATTTCTAAATAATCGCCAGGAGCTAAACCATCGATATATTTCTTAATTTGTGTAGCAATGTTTTTCTTAATAGCATCGATATCACCATCATCGGAATGCATGAAAATTTCTAATACTACATTTCTAATTGTAGGAACGATATATTCTACGTATGTACCAGCAGAACAAATAGATTCTATTTTTTGTTGTGCTTCTTGTAATGCATCACTAATATATGGCTCTTCATACATTTTAGGAATTACATAGCAGGTTCCTGTTCCTGCTCCGCGTGTTTTAGCAAAATAAGAATAATTAGAACCTTTAGTTGGATTTAATAATGTTAATTGAATCGCTTTTGTATTAGCTGCTTCATTAATTAACATCCAGTTCATTAATCTATATTTGTATTGACTATCTGATTCGCCAGTAGCTCTTGGTAAATTTACCCATTCACCAGTACTATCTAATGTTTCGTCATGCAAGAAAGACCAAACATGTGGTGTTTTATTATTTTCAATTTCTGCATATACATCTTCTAATGTATGAGCAATCGCATCTGTATATAATCCAATGGCAGACCCATTGTCAAATTCTTGGCCAGATTTCTTTTTAAAAATATTTTTTATTGACTGAAATATTTCGTGTGCTGTACGCATAGTCTACCTTTCTTATAATTCAAAAACAAAGAATAACTCTTCGTTTCTGTAAATATATAAATTAATATTTTCTGTAACGAAATTATTGTTTCGTTTTACTTGTTTAGCTTCTACTTGATATGTATCATTTTCTGTTATGCCCTGAATAGCATCTTGAGCTATAGAAGCTAATAATTCTAAGTTAGCATCCGTAATTAGTTTATGTCTTTGAATATTAATATTAGAACCAAAGTCTTGATGATGGAATAAGTCATTAAGCTCTGTTCTTAATTTTAACATAATTCGTTGTCTAATTTCATCATCATTATGAATAGTTTTTATTTTTTTATAATTAGATTTATTTTGATTTATTGTAAAACTTAATCTAAAAGAACGCTTATCTTTTTTCGCTGGCGGATTATTTAATATGTGAAAATTAGTTTTAAATACTGGATATCTAGAGTCAACAAAACTTAATTTAAAAGTATCATATGTTTCTTTAGTGTCTAATATAATATCTCCAGCATTATTGAGTGCGAAATCTATCATTATATATTTCCTCATAAAATAAAAAAGTCCGTCGTTCATGACGGACTTTATATTAAAATAATTTTTTAAGACTTCCCTTCAAGCTGCTTATAGCCTTCGATGCTTCTTTATTTACATAGTTGGTAAGTCTTTGTTTTTGTTCTTTAACAAAATTATCTCGATAAGCATTGACTCGTTTGCGAGCTTCTTCAATTTTCTTTTGCACTTTTTCAAATTCTTTAATGTGCTTAGTAATTTGTGGCATTAGTTTAGTTGTTAATTTAGTAGTAATTTTTTTATTAATATTTTCTACAACTGGTTTTAGTGAATCATTAATATTGATGTCTAAACCAATAGTGCCAGCAATCGTATTAATTTTATTGATAGTGCTTTCGAGGCGTAATTGTTTATATTCTAAACTCTCTAGTGTACTTGTAATATAATTTCCTAGAGATTTTTCATCTTTAATGATTGTAGTAATTTTATTATTTCCGTTTACTACAAATTTATCTATTTTTTCATATATCTTGTCGATGGGCTCTAAACTTTTATTAAGAGCATATTCACCTTTGTCTGCAAGTCCAAGTATTTTCGTTATTTGATTATTTACTAAGTCTTGTAATTTAGCTTCGGCTTCGCTGCGGATTTCTTGCATCAATTTAGGATTTTTAATTTCTGTTGTTTTATGTCCACGAATGATAGCTTTCATTTCTAAAATACAATCTTCATTCAAAATTATATTACCCAAAATACCATATTTAGTTTTGCATTTTTCAAGGCTTTTTAACATAGCTACATCAAGTTGGTCTTGTACAACTTGTCTAGCTAAATTTTTAACAGAATAATCTTTAAGATGTTGATAGTCTAACTCTTTAGTGTATTTTTCGTTCTTAGATAATAATTCAGCAGCTTGTTCTTTGGTATATCCTTTATCAGTTAAATACTGTATATCATTTTTAGAATATGTTTTACCATTAGGCCCATATGTTAATGGGTCTTTTTTATGTAGAGATTTTGCTGCCTTTTCTAATTGTTCAGATGCTTTTTGAACATAGCTAGTTCGTAATACAGATTTCTCTAATTCTGTTCCGATAGCTTGTTTGATAGCATCTTTAATAGATGGGTCTGTATATTTTTCATTTTTAGATAAAGTATCGATAGCTGCTTCTCTCGTATATCCATTCTTTACTAAAAATGCAATATCGTTTTCTGAATATTTACGACCATTAGGTCCATATACTTTAGGGTCTTTTTGTTTAACTTGTTTGGCGATAATATTATTTAATATTTCTTTTGGCTTTTTTTTATTAGATAAAGAGGACTTTACGTCCTCTATATTTATTTTTGACATAAAGTCCTCCTAGCTAATTGAATGTTGTATTTTTAAAAACGGTTAAGGGAAATTAGTGAATACTAATTTAAATAATTAAGCTTCGTTAATCTTAGCAGTATATCTGTCAGACAGTTTTTTAACGTTTTCTTTTTCTGATTCAGGGAATGCTACCCATTCACCAGTACCTAGGTCAACATATTCGCTAAAGTCAGGTGTTAAGAACAATGCTCTAAATTCATCATGAGCAACTAGAGAACTTTCTATAAGTTTTTTAACATCGTCTTTAGATTTAAGTACACAATATTTTGTACCATAACCAATAAGAGCAGTATAAATATTATCACCTAAATCTTCTCTAGTTGCATATACTTTAAATAAACCATCGTCAAAAATATAATCTTTTTCTGCGATATGTTCTTGCTTGTCAACAGCTTGTTCAAAATTAACTTGAGAAATGAATTCATGTAATTTTTCAATAGCTGTTGATTCAAAAGAATGTTTAACAGGAAATGTTTGTTCTGTCGTACCAAACAGACTAGAAACTTTAAAATCAAAATCTGATTCTAAATTAATACTATCTGGAATAATAATAGTGCCAAGACCATCTTTAGGTCTCTTGCCATATTCGTAATGACAATAGCCATGGTCTGTTCCATCTTGAATGGCTTTAATAAAAACATTGTTGCTTGGAACTACTGCACCGGGTACTAGAATTCGTCTAGTACCATTATTAAAGCATGGATATGAATTACTTAAATCATCTGTCATTTTTTCGATAACAATATCTTTAATCATATCAACTAAAGATACAGATTTATTATAAAATTTAGCGGCTTCTTTATCAATACCTAAATTGTAGCCAAAATCAGTGAAGCTGCTATCTACTGTAGTTTGCATTTCTTTTTTATCGACTGCTTGTGCTGCGTCGATAGCATATACAGTATTTGGGTCTAATGTGCCAGCTAATTTTTTTTGCTCATATGCTTCTTTAGTAGTAAAAATAATTTTATTAATATCTGCCATTATATATAAGCCTTTCTACATTAATATTATAAATGGTCATTAGGTTGTAATAGTACAATGCGCCAAGACCCAGGGCCTTCTGTTGATTCAGCGATATAAATTGAACCATAAGATACTGCAATTTGACCAGTAAAATCTGGAGCTTTTGTTATATCAGTAGCAACTAATTTACTACCATCAATAGATGGCTGAATTTTCTTAATTGCTTCAATAACATCTTTGCCAGATAGAAAGTATACTGCTTCTTCATCGATTGAATTAGATTCAATCATTTGGCTAAGTTTATCATAGCCAATTAAAGTAGCTTTTCGCAAAACTGTCATAATAAATATTTCCTTTTATTTAAACAATTATAGAGTATCAATAGGCTCAGTTCTAATAACATTCCAACCGGCATCGCCAAGGTCTAATGATTTTGCTATATAGATTTGACCACCAGATACTGCAACTTGTCCTAAGAAATCAGGAGTTTTAGTTATATCTGTCGCAGTAATTTTATCTTTACGTATATACTCTTTTAATTTTTCGTCGATATCTACGTTATTAGCAATCCATTTAGTACCGTTCCAAATAACTTGCAAACCTAAGGTAGTATCGAAGTATTGTTGACCAACAGCAATATTTTCAGTAGGACGATTTTCTGTAGGACCAGAATGAATAATTGGAATTGTTTCATACGTCATTACGCCCATAGTATTTACTGGTTTATTAGGTATGAAATAAATTTCCATTCTCAAGTCTTCTAATGTGCTAATTATATTAGCATCATAAGGCTCAGGAATTTCACATTTTAATGTTTTAGCTTCCACATTAGTTTCAATAACTTTAAAGCCACCCTTACCCAATACATTCATCATAGCACCAACTATAATTGGTGTATCTTTTAATGTGCCATTAGTCCATACAGGGAATTTATTAAAAGCTAAAGTTGCAGTTCTATCACCATGGTTAGTAATAGAAATAGGTTTATCAGCCGCTGGTAAGTATTCACTTCTAGTAGTGTATTTATAAGTAGATACATAACCGAAATGACCAGAATCATTTGGTTTAGATTCTAAGAAAACGTCACCAGCAACACCAGCGGTATAATTACTATAATCATGACCTTTGGCATCTTTATAAGGAACACCATTAGAACCAAAGAAGATAGCAGAACCTTCAAGTTGGGCTAATTCATCTTTACTAGAAATATCTTCTTCACGAATTGTTCTATCGTAACCTAAATAAATTCTGGTTTTAGCAATATCTTCAGCTTCGACTTCATATTTTCTATTAAGGAAGCCTTTAGAACTATATTCATCAACAGAACCTAGGTTTTTAAATAATGTTAATTCACCATAACCCATAACACCATTTGGAGATATTGATAATTCTGGCGAATCAATCCAAGAGAATTTAGTACCTTTAAGCAACCAACTTTGGAAGTTTTCTTTAAATTTATCAAATTTAAGATTACTTACTTTAACTTCAAGTTTAGCATTTTCTGGAGAATATAGATAGAGGAATGCAGGAACTTTGTTGTCTACTAATACATAGTCGGCATTATCGTCAAGAGTAATATTTAAATCTATATTACTAACTTCTGGTCTAGGACCAAAATTTATCCATAATAAATGTTGTGTTAAAGACCATTTACCAGTTAATTTAAAATTAGATACTTTATTAGCATAGAAGTTAGCTGTAGTACTATTGCTTAAATCAAAGTCATCATCATAATGAATAGTAATATGTTCCCAATCAGCGAAAGTGTATGAGCTAATAGCATAAGAACAGTTATTAGAAATAACATTACTAATCTTATTATTTATGCCATCAGATTGTTCTAAGTATACAGCATAAGTACCATAGTTAGCTTTTACATTATCAATTCTCAAATTATCACAACGACAAGCCAAATCGATATTATTGCCAGCACAATCTTTAGTATTGGTCATGCGAAGATTTAATAAATTTATATTAGTTAATAATAAATAACTAAGATTATTATCTGTACCAATAAATTTATATTTACTACCATCACCATCTTGGTTTTTAACTTTAAAAACAAAACCGTCGATTGTTATATTATATCCATTTGCTACTTCATTTGGGTCTTCTGGAGCATTACGAGTTAACATAAATCCAACAGTATCGCTTTGAGAAGAATCTGTATGTTCGCAGATAATAGTAGCACCGTATGTGGATTCAGTTCTGATTTTTAAAGAACGATTCATTTTTTCTGGACAGAAAATTTTTACTTCATTTTCAATTTTGTAAGTACCATCAGGGAAAATTACTTCTTGATATTTTTCTTTAGAAACTTTTAAGAATAGTTCATTTAATTTTTCAGATACATCGGTAGCACCAGTATTATCGATACCATAGCTAACTACATTAATGCTTTTAGTTGTATCAATACTATTTTTAATATAAGAGATTTCTTTTGCTATTTTATCTATAAACGGGTCTAAAACGCGTGTTAATGCATCTTTTAAATTTGCCATATTATGTATGTCCTTTCATATTAATGACTTTCAGTAGTTTCTTCGGCAGCTAATGGATTATCATATTTAATTTTAGCTGCTTCGTATTTAGCTACAAGGTCCAAATCATCTAATGAAAGAGATTCATTTTTTACATAATCGCTTAAATCTATAGATGCAGAAATAGCACCAGTTTCTGGTATAGCAATATTTTCTCCGGCTGTAAAATGTGGGAGTTCAGATTTCTTAGCGTAGTCAGCTAATTTAACATCAACATCAGTAGTTTTAGCTAATCCTTCAATAGATGGAACTTGAATGCCCTTGATTGCATTAACAACATCTTTACCGGATAAAAAATAAACCGTCTCTTCATTAACTGTGTTAGACTCAACCATTTGGTTGAGTCTATCATAGCTAACTAAGACAGCCTTCTTTAAAACTGTCATAATTAATTCCTTTTTGTAATTAAAGAATTATATATTAATGATTTTCTACTTCTACTGTAGTGATATTAGCGAATGGGTTGTGCCATTCTGTACCATTCCAGTATACAGGGACACCAAGAGTTGTGTCGAAGAATTGTTGACCAACTACATTATTTTCTGTAGGACGTTGTTCTGTAGTACCAGAAGCAACAGCAGCTAATTTAGCTTTAAGAGTAGAAATTTCAGATTCTAATTCTTGAACTTTTGCATCATAAGCTGCTTTAGTTACAGATACATCAGATACATCATCTTTTCTTAAATAATCATTAAGTTCAGCTTTTTGAGCGAATAAGCTAGCAGCTCCTGATTTTGGAAGAAACTCAGTTAATCTTCCCTCAATAACACCAACTTCTGACTTAGTAGCTAAATTAACAGTCGCGTCACTAAGTTCAGTTTTAGTAACCAAACGAGATACGTCAGGAAGTTCTGTTTTCTTAGCATAAGTGGATTCAATTTCAGTTGCCTTAGCTAAACCTTCAACAGAAGGGAGCTCTGTTTTCTTAGCGTAGTCAGATAATTTAGTATCAACTGCTGTAACTTTAGCTTCTAATTCACCTTTAGCTTCATTGATTTTACCATCAACGTTTGTAGAGAATTGGTTGATATTTTGAGTTAAAGTTTCTTCTGTAACAAAGTCAGTTTTAAGTGCTTCAACTTCTGCTTTAGTAGCTAAACCAGATACATCAGGTAATTCAGTTTTCTTAGCATAAGCAGCTTCGATATCTGTAGTTTTAGCTAAGCCTTCAATACTAGGAATAGCAGATACGTCTGCTTTAGTAGCGAATTTAGCATCAATTGCAGCAACTTCAGCTTTTGTAGCCAAACCAGATACGTCTGGGATAGCGGATACATCAGCTTTAGCAGCTAATTTAGTATCAACTTCAGTTACTTTAGCTAAGCCTTCGATGGAAGGAAGTTCTGTTTTCTTAGCATAATCAGCTAATTTAGTGTCTACGTCTGTAGTCTTAGCCAAACCTTCAATACTAGGAACAGTAATGCCAGCAACAGCAGCTGTAACTTCTTGTTTAGTAGCTAAGCCAGAAACATCAGGAATAGCTGTTACATCAGCTTTGGTAGCTAATTTGTCATCAGTTTCAGCTTTAGTGTAAACATTCTTAACTTTTTCTGCAACTGTAGTCAAATCAGAATTTTGAGCTAATGTTTTTAAAGTAGATACAGTATCTGCATCTAAACCAGCTACAGCATTTACTGCTTCTTTAGTAGCGTATGTTTCAGCTATTTCAGATGCTTTAGCTAAACCAGTGACTGCTTCGGTAACTTCAGCTTTAGTAGCTAAACCTTCAACAGAAGGAAGTTCAGCTTTTTTAGCATACGTAGCTTCTACCTCAGATGTTTTAGCTAATCCATCAACAGAAGGTAATTCAACTTTTTTAGCATAATCAGCTAGTTTAGTTTCTACTTCAGTAGTTTTAGCTAAGCCTTCGATAGAAGGAATAGCAGAAGCATCAGCTTTTGTAGCTAATTTATTATCAACTGCGGATACTTCTTCTTTAGTAGCTAAATTAGAAATATTAGGAATAGCGGATACGTCAGCTTTAGTTGCTAACTTAGTATCGACATCAGTCACTTTTGCAAGACCTTCGATAGATGGAACTTGTACGCCAGCAATAGCGTCTGTTACTTCTTGTTTAGTAGCAAGGCCAGAAACGTCTGGAAGTTCAGATTTTTTAGCATATGTAGATTCAATATCTGTAGTTTTAGCCAAACCTTCTACAGAAGGGATAGCACTTACATCAGCTTTAATTGCTAATTTATCATCAGTTTCTGCTTTAGTATACACATTATCAACTTTATTGGCGATAGCTGTTAAGTCAGAATGTTCAGATAAATTTTTTAATGTAGCAATAGTATCTGCATCCAAACCGTTAATTGCGTTAACAGCTTCTTTAGTTGCATATGTTGAAGCAACTTCAGCAGTTTTAGCATAATCAGCTAATTTAGCTTCTACTTCAGATTCTTTTGCAAGACCTTCAACAGATGGAACTTGGATAGCTGCTACAGCATCACTAATTTCTTGTTTAGTTGCAATAGTATCAAGTGCAGGCAAATCAGTTTTTTTAACAAGACGATTTTGATAAGCATCTCTAAAAATAACATTTGTCACATAATCTTCTGTGTGAATATCGCCTTTTCTAATATAAGTATTATTTAAATCAGAAAGCTTTGCGAAACCTTCTACATCTTTTTTAGTAGCATATTCTGTTTTAATGCCACTAACGTCTTTGGCAACAGCTGTAGAAAAAGAGCCAAGAATTTTTTTAAGTTGTTTTACGGAAATACTCATTATTATCTCCTTTAAGAAAATAAAATATTATTCAAATCGATTAGTTGTTTTATTATATTTTTTACCATCATTAGTATAAATTTCAATGGATTTACTAGAATAAGATAACTTAGACGTATAATCAAATAAAGAAATCTCGGAATTATTGCCAAGCACCAATTTCTTAACCTTAGGACAGTTTTTTAAACTAAAACTACTATTTAAACCAGTTTTGTAATTATAGCTACCTAAACTTAATTCTTCTAATTCACTACAATTTTCAAAAGCATTCATAGCGATTTTAGTAACTAATGGTGCTGTAATTTTTTTCAAATTACTGCCATTAAAAGCTAAATTATTTATCGCAGTTGCACGAGCATAGATATGAATTGGTTTGATTTTTTTATTATCTTTATATTGATTTATTGCAACATCAGTTGCTGTCATATTATATTCTAAGTTTTGCTGCAAAAAATTACCTAAAGCGCCTCTTAATTCTTCTTCAGTAAAACCAACATTTAATACATTTGAAATTGCTACTAATGTTTCATCAGCAAATGTATTAACTTTAATTTTTTTTATTTCTTCTGCGAATAAATATAGTTTATTTTGAGTTTGAATATTTTTACTAATAAGAGCATCGCCAATATTTTTAATGTGTGTATTAAATTTTTTAATTTCATTTAATACATCTTCGATATGTTGCTCTGCCATCTTTAAACTTCTCCATTAATTTTCTTTAATTCATTAATAATTAATTGGAAATCATTTTTAGTCACGACTTCAGTTTTGACGGCTAAATTAGATATATCTGGTAATTCTGTTTTTTTAGCATAAGTAGATTCTACTTCAGTAGTCTTAGCTAATCCTTCAATGGAAGGAACTTGAATATTTTTAATTGCTCCGATAACATCTTTACCAGATAAAAAGTATACTGTCTCTTCATCAACTGTGCTAGACTCAATCAATTGACTGAGTCTGTCATAGTTGATTAAGACAGCCTTTTTTAAGACTGTCATAAGTATAATCCTTTTTTATATAATAAAATATTATAAATGACTTTCAGAATCTTCATGTGCAGGTTCAGGAGCTGCTTCATGTGATTCTTCTGTATTAGCTGCTGGAGTTTCTGCATGAGTTTCTTCAGTAGTTGTAGCTGTAGATTCAGCTGGTGCTGGAGTTTCAGTATGTGTTTCTCCTGTAGAAGGAACTACAGGTTGTTCAGCATGAGTTTCTTCACCTGTTGCTGGTACAACTGGTGCAGCTTCATGAGTTTCTCCATTAGTTACAGAAGTTTCTGTATGTGTCTCTTCAGTAGTAGAAGGTTGAGCTGGAGTAGTTTCATGAGATTCAACTGGAGCTGTTTCATGTGTGCCTTCAGCTGGCACTACAGGAGCTATTGGTTGAGTTTCTTCATGATGCTCTGGAGCTGGAGTTACTGTTTCATGATGTTCTTCAGTATGTGTTTCTTCGGTAGTAGAAGGCTGAGCTGGTGCAACTTCATGAGTTTCAGGAGCTGGAGCTACAGGTTGTTCTGTATGAGTTCCGTCTTTAGGAGTTGCAGGAGTTCCTTCATTCTTTTTATCTTCAGAAGGTTTTTCTGTTTCGCCATCACGAGCTTTTTCATACATATCTTTCATGAAGTCATCGTCGATAGTTTCATCGTCTTCGTCTTCTTTTTTGTCTTCAGAAGGCTTAGCATCTTCCTTCTTATCTTCTTTCTTATCTTCAGAAGGTTTTTCTTCTTTACCAGTTTCTGGTTTAGAAGGCTCTGGTTTAGCAGGTTCATCTTCTTTTTTACCAGTATTTTCGCCAGGTGTTACAGGAGTTTCATTTTCCTTTTTACCATCTTCTGGTTTTGGAGTTGGTTTAGGAGTTTCATCTTCTGTCTTACCTGTATTTTCACCAGGAGTTACTGGTGTTTCATTTTCTTTCTTGCCAGTTTCTGTATCTTCTGTTTTGCCAGGTTGTACAGTTGTGCCACCATTATTTGGTTTCACTTTTTCTTGTGGCCATAAAGCAGCTACATACAAACGAGTATATTCTTCACCATTAACCATGAAGGAAATTTTTTGCTCAATAGTAGCTTGAGGAATATTAACTGTAATTGTATTAGCTGGTTCAATTTCTTTTAATTCATTTGTAGCTAAATTCAAGAAAGAAAGTTTCTTGATATTGCTCAAATCTTTAATAGAAATTTTGAATTTTTGTTTTTGTTGCTTAGCTTTATCATAATATACAACAATATTAGCTACAGTTTGACCTTTGTCATCAACAGTAGTATCAGTTTTGTTGCCATTATTGTCAGCAGGAACATATTTGTAGTTATCAAGATTTACAACAGTACCTTCGTCATTATCGTTAACTACAGGTTTAGTGTTGCCTTGATTTGTAGTAGTTGTGTTTTCTGGCATATTGTTACCATTTGGCAAGGTTGTATTATTATGGTCATCTACTACGCTAGTTTTAGGTTTACTCATATCAACTACTGTAGAAGTTGTATTGTCTGGAACTTCTGGAGTTACATGAGGTTTAACTACTGCATTACCAGAGTTAGTAGAGCCAGAATTGTTTCCTTGCGCTCCTTTCTTAATAATATCATTAGCTGCTAAGTTTGCCGCATCAAGTAAATCTTTTAAATCTTTAGCTTGAGCTTTGTCACTAGCACCCCAAAGTAAACTAGATGCAAGGTCTTTGATATTAGCAATAGCTTTAAGACGTTCTTCTTGACTCATGCCACCATCGCCATATTCTGCTTGTACTTTTTTACAAACAGCTTTAGCTGTAGCACGATTAGTGTCTTTATCGAGCATTGCTAAATCAAACCAAGCCATCAAAATATTATATAACAATTGAGCATACTCAACTGTTCTATCATTTTGTGGCAAAGTATTTGCTTTTGCTTCGATTAGTTCAGTAAAAAACGCATCTAAATTTTTTACTGTAGCATAGAACTTACGAAGCGGAGTTGTGTACAACTCAAGATTTTGCATAGTTCGTATGCTCCTGTGAAAAAAATTAAAACAAAAATATTTGTTCTATAAACATATTACTTTATAGCTGAATAATAATCTAAGTAAAATATTATTTTTTAGCAAATGCATTATAGAAACTTTGTGCATAACTAACACGTCCGCTATGATTTACTACAGCAATACCTTCACGACCATCGCCATCTTGATATTCAAAGTTACCAGTAAAGCAACTTACAGCACCCTCAATTGTTTTGCCATTCATATTTGAAGGTAATGCTCCTGAATGTGTAGTTTGTAATTCATATTTTACGGTTGCTAATTGTGCTTCTAAATCATAAGGAGATTTTCCAAGTTTGGCTGCGATTTGTTGAAGTAGTGCTTGTCTTGGAGCATCTGTCCATTGTACTAAACCGAAGCCGGTACCTGGTGTTAATGCACCACCACCGCCAGTACCATAGCCAGCTGCTTCTTCAACAGCACCAGTTCTTAATCCAGATTCTTGTTGCATATTACCCATAATACCAGCTACGGCATTATCGTCATATCCCATTTCTTTAAAGAAGTTCCAAATACGTTGTGCATTTGTATTGCCTTTTAAACTTACAGGGTCAAGAGAAACAATATCTCCACCGCCACCATAAGAGCCACCAGAGCTACCATCTTTATCAGCTCCATAAGCACCATATTTAGCATCGTCACGTTTAAGACCTTCTTTACCAATACGAGAAGCCTTGTCTTCAATTTTGGCATTAACTTGATAGCCTTTTTTAGATAATGCTAAAATATCTTCTTTTACTTTTAATGGGTCATCAATTTTTAATGCAGGATGAATATCAGCTACATTTAATCTTGGTCCAAATGGAGCAATACGAGTTGGTCTACGAATCATCATATAACGACCTAGTTGTCTATCCCATGCACGAACTAATACATAACCTGCCATTGTAAAATTACCTACAGTAGCAAATTGATTATCTTGTAATGGTACAGATTTAAATCCAGTGAATTCCCATAAATTAGGATTTAATTTATGGTCATTAATCACTAATTCATCTGTATAATATTTTATTCGATTTGATGTAGTAACAACTTCTAAACCTAATGTATCAACTGTACCAGATGGATTCATTTTCATTTGTGCTTGTTTACCAGCCGCTAATGAAATTTGTCCATTTTCACGAAGAGCCATGGAAGAACCATATTCTTCATTAACGAAACCTTTTTCAGTTGTTCTGCCAATGTATTTAGATTTATCTTTAATTTCATCTAGTTTAGTATTAAAGCCTTGTGGCTCATCAGCTTCTAATGTTACATCGATAATAGATTTAGTATCAGAAGATACGGCATCACCAACTGTCTGTGGTATAGATTTTTTAGGTTGTTCTTGATTATTAGTATCTTTTTTTTCTTCTTGTTTTGTATCTGGATTATTTATTTTTTTATTTTTATTATCTATAGGTGTTTTTGTTAAACTCATTAAATTATCCTTTACATAATTGAACCACCAGCTGGTCTACATCCTTCTTTATCAGAATATACATCTTGTTTAATTTCCATATTAGCACGCACATCCATATTATAGTTACCAATATGTCGTGCAATAACTACACATGTATTTTGTGATTCTTCGATTAATACTTTGTCTTTAACAGATGGAAACCAATCTGTACCAGAACCATATAATCGGACTACTACATTTTCTTTATTTGTTTTATTTCCTTTACGGTCTAAATACATAATATCGACCATATTATTTTCTTCATGTGTATTAGTTACTTCCGCCACTAATGTTACTTTTTCATAATTATTTTTAATGAGCGGGTTTACTATATTTTGATTTAATGTACTTTTTATACTAGGCATTCTATTTCCTTTTTAAAAAATAAAGAGTAGATAAAAAATATCTACTCTTTATTATATCATATTA
>ERZ773037.651-NODE-651-length-18760-cov-6.804544_pt1 | contig 18760 bp, 20 predicted proteins | sample MGYA00511466_ERZ773037 | MGnify/ENA primary metagenome ERZ773037 (study PRJEB29015, sample SAMEA2738146) | human oral metagenome | biome: human oral; feature: human-associated habitat; material: saliva | place: China | collected 2202 ... | reverse complement strand
ACCAACTTTTGTTTCTGTCATGAGTAAGACGGTGAAACCGTCTTGGAGTTTCCCCTGTGATAAAAGCTGTTTCCCAGCTTTTATCACCATTGCCACTATTTGGAAAAGTCTGGTTTATTACTTTAATATCGCATAACTTTTGTTGCTTACTTTATTTCAGAATTGATATAATTTACTTATAAGGGAGGAATAATTGATGAATAAGAAAAAAATTATTATAGTCTCAAGCAGCATTTCTGTTTTAATATTCAGTTTTCTATGGTTTATTCCAATCATACAATACAATATTAACAACAAAAAAATCATTGCTATTGAACAACAATTTCAAGATTTTTCTAAAGAAGAAACTCGAGAAGAAAAATTAAAACGTTTCAAATCTCTTACAGATGAATATCAAACTTATAAAAAAGATAAAGGTACAAACGGTAAACTTACTGAAACATATTCCCATGCTCTTTCAGAAATGAAACAATATTTTACTGATAATAATCAAATTGTTTTAAAAGATAATACTATTAATGAACTTCAAAAAGAAAATAATCTAGAAACTTTACAAACAAAAAAATCGAACTTAGAAGCACTTCTAAGCACAATCACTCAAGAAAAAGAACTTCTAGCTAATGATTCAACAACAGAAGACACGATTACAAAAATTCATGAAACTATCGAAAAAATGAATTCACGTATTCAAACAATAACAGAAGAACAAGAAAAACGTGCAAAAGTTCATTACGAAAATGAGTATTTTACGATTGATTTTCCTGAAAAATGGGTTAATAAATGGACTGTTCAAATTAGCAAGCAGTTTAAAGAACTCATAGTTTATAATGTTAGCTTCGGGGGAACCAACCCTTCACTCCCTCTTGATTCTGGCATTATAGATGTTTATGTCTTTCCAAGCGGCACGGCATACACTGGAAAAGTACTTCCAGAACTCCGTTTTGTAGGAACCACTTCTAATAATGACAAAGTCTATCTCGGAATTGGTACTAGTGGAACGGTTATCGGTGATAACAAAGGCAAACTAAGTCTGAAATAGAAAGAAGGTTCGAAAATGATAGACAGAGCATTTTTATTGACGCTTAATCCAGATGGTTCAACAATCATTGGATATGAAGATTATGACGTCGATATTTTTGATGGAGATGATTATGAAGTCACTTACTTGTTAGATGCTAAAAACTTTACAAATCTCTTGCATCATCTCAATATCCCATTGAATCGTGACACTAAAAAGCAATTAAAAAAAGAATTTGGAAAATATTTTGACTCTAGAAAATTCGAAGAGTTTTGTAAGGAACATGGTGTTACTTATGAACGGAATGTAAGGATTGGATAAATCCGTAAATATTTTATGTGGAAATGAATTTATAAAAAATGTGAAATGACCCCAAAAGTCTAACTTTTTGGGGTCATTTCATTATTTCTGGATTTTCTTATATTATTTTAAATTTTAAACTTTTTTAATTACCTAATATTTTGCTTTTTTATCCAACAGATAATTCCGGCAACTAAGATTGCTATCAAAATTACAATACCTGCTAAAACATATGGGCCAGTATTCATTGATTCCACCTCCCTTATATAGTTTTAATTCTATAAATAATTTCAGCAAACTCTATTCTATTAATTTTGTGATCTAGCAATTAATCGCTTTCATCAATTAGTATTATACTCCTCCTTTTTTTTAATTAATAGACTAAAGTTAAACTTTTTAACATTATTCTAATTATAATATGTGAATTGGCTACGAGATTATTGCTACCGTATAAATTAAAGCCCAGAAACTCTTTGTTTCTAGGCTTTCTGTGAAATCTATTTCCTACTCCCACTCAATCGTAGCAGGTGGTTTACTTGTAATATCATACACCACTCGGTTCACGTGTCCTACTTCATTAACAATTCTTGCACTAATCGTTTGTAAAACTTCCCATGGGATGCGAGCGAAGTCACTTGTCATGCCATCGATACTTGTTACCGCACGAATGCCGATTGTGTAATCATAGGTTCTTCCGTCTCCCATTACTCCGACACTGCGGATTCCTGGTAATACTGTGAAATATTGCCATACATCTCTTTCAAGTCCGTTTTTAGCAATTTCTTCTCTTAAGATAGCATCACTTTCTCGTACGATTTCTAGTTTTTCTTCGGTTACTTCTCCTAGTACTCGAATGCCTAATCCTGGGCCAGGGAATGGTTGGCGCCATACGATTGAATCTGGCATACCTAATGCTGTTCCTAAGGCACGGACTTCGTCTTTGAATAGTGTGTTCAGTGGTTCAATTAATTCAAACTGCATATCCTCTGGTAGTCCTCCCACATTGTGGTGAGACTTAATTGTTTGAGCTGTTTTTGTTCCTGATTCGATAATATCTGTATATAAAGTTCCTTGTGCTAAGAAATCCACATCCGTTAATTTCGCTGCTTCATCATCGAATACATAAACAAATTCATTTCCAATAATTTTACGTTTTTGTTCTGGATCACTAACGCCTTTTAGTTTGGATAAGAAGCGTTCTTGAGCATTCACTCGGATAATATTTAATCCAAATTTTCCAGAGAGGCTTTCCATTACTTGGTCGCCTTCATCTTTTCTTAGTAAGCCGTGATCTACAAAAATACAAGTTAATTGGTCGCCGATTGCTTTTTGTAATAGGACTCCTACAACGCTTGAATCCACTCCACCTGATAATCCTAATAATACTTTTTTATTGCCAACTTTTTCACGGATTTTTTCAATTTCCATCTCGATGAAGTTTGCCATCGTCCAATCACCTGTTGCTCCACAAATATTGAACACGAAGTTTTTCAACATATCATTTCCATGAATACTGTGACGTACTTCTGGATGGAATTGTACTCCATAAATATTTCGTTCTGGATTTTCAAACGCTGCAAATGGAGTATGGTCATTTGAAGCTGTTACAGTGAACCCTTCAGGAATAGCTGTAATTCTGTCACCGTGACTCATTAAAACTTCTTCTGAAGCAGATAATCCTTTGAAAATTCCTGAATCTGTATTAAATACTTCTACTTTCGCAGGACCATATTCTCTTGTCGGTGAAGATTCAACAGTTCCTCCAAATAAATGAGTTGTCAACTGCATTCCATAACAGATTCCTAATACTGGAATTCCTAATTCAAAAATGGCAGGATCTACTGTAAAAGCTCCTGATTCATAAACACTATGAGGACCTCCAGAGAAAATAATCCCTTTTACATTTCCATGCTTTTTGATTTCTTCTGCTGTAATATCATTGTGAAGTAACTCACTGAATACTCCAAATTCACGAATACGACGTGTAATTAGTTGGTTATACTGACTTCCAAAATCTAATACAATAATTTTTTCTAACGAAGTGGTTCTTGTTGACATAAAAAGCCTCCTTAGTCTTATTGCCTATATTGTAGCAGAAAATCACGAAAATTACCTTAAATATTTATAAAATTCGTTCGGATTTTTATTAAATTTTCTCATTTTCCATTTATTGTCCTTTCTATTCCAAAAAAGAACCCACAGCGACATTCATCCTGAGGGTTCTTCCATTATTTAATATTTCTTCACTTGGACATAGTCAATATGATGTCCGAACGTTTTATGCAAAATGAAGTCTGCACGTCCTTTTGTTGGTAAGATGTACTCTTTTAGATTTTTCAAATTCGTTTTTTTCCATACATCTTTTGCCATCGCAATTGCTTCTTCTCGGTCTCCAATCGCAAATTGGTAATAAAAATTATCAGGTTGAGTTTTTGCTCGTTCCATTAATAATTCAAAACGTTCTAAATACCATTTTTCAATGAGATTTTCTTCTGCATCCACATAAATCGACCAGTCAAAGAAATCACTCACGTAAATTTCTCGATTCGGTGGTAATTGTAATACATTAATCCCTTCCACAATTAAAATGTCAGGTGGATAAATGACTTGTTTTTCATTTGGAATAATGTCATAAATTTCATGAGAATAAACGGGCGCTTCAACAGCTTCTTCTCCTGTTTTAATAGCTAGTAAGAAATTCACTAATGATTCCATATCATAACTTTCTGGGAATCCTTTTCGGTGTAAAATCCCTTTTTCCACCAAATCCTTTGTTGGCCATAAAAATCCATCGGTTGTCATCAGCTCAATGGTTAATTCTGGATATTTTTGTTGGAGCATTGTTTGCATTAAACGAGCCGTTGTACTTTTCCCAACTGCCACACTTCCTGAAACTCCAATAATAAACGGAACTTTCTTCTTCGGTTGTTTTAAGAAATATTGTTCTTGTTCATGAATTTGCCCATGTTTTTGATAATAAATATCAAAGTAATCTAATAAGGGTGCATATACTTCTTGTACGTCAATTAATGAAATTCTATCATTCAATGATGTTAAATGTTCTAATTCGTGTAATGTTAGTGCCAAGTGATGAGCGTTTTGATATTGTTTCCATTCATCTCGGCTAATATGATAATACGTCGATGTGTCTGTCACAACGATTCTCTCCTTTTGTTGAATTGCTTTTCTTGCGTATTTTACCATAGTTTTTTTAGGATGACTAACGATTGTGTCTTTAAATTTCCTTTAAATCCTCGCTTGTTCGTTTACACCTTTAGTGGTTTTTAGTATGATAAATAAGAGAAATTATGAAGGAGTTTTATCATGGAATATACAACATCTTCCGGTATGGGACAGTCTACTGGAAAAGTTATTTTAATGGGGGAACATGCAGTCGTCCATCATCAACCTGCGATTGCCATCCCTTTTTCCGGTGTGTCGGTTCAAGCAGATATTCAACCAAGCTCTCATCCGCTAAGCATTCATTGCGACTTTTATAGTGGATTAGCTTATGAAATGCCAGAAGTATTGAAAAGTTTAAAATTTACGATCCATGAAGCATTAAATCAAATTGAACAACTTCGTCCTGAATTAGGAATTACGCCTACTACTCGTTCGTATTGGAATAATGGAAAAGTAGAAAAAGGTCAAGCCTCCTTCGTACAAGCACCTTCTATTCAGATTACGATTACTTCTTCGATTCCTGCAGAACGTGGCATGGGATCAAGCGCAGCTGTTTCAGTAGCGGTAGTAAGAGGATTATTTGATTATTATGAAGTTCCTTTAAGTGATTCATTATTATTCGAAATAGTACAAGCTTCTGAAAAAATCGCTCATGGAAATCCAAGCGGTATTGATACCGCAACGACTAGTGGAAAAGAAGCCGTATTTTTTATAAAAGGAGAAGCTTTACAACCTCTGTCGATTCAACTAAAGGGAACTTTAATTGTGGCAGATACGGGTATTACAGGACAAACATTAAAAGCTGTTCAAGCCGTACAAGAAAAACTCCAACAAGAACCCATTTCTACTCAAAAAATCATTGAAAAAATTGGAGTATTAGTACACACTGCCAAAGATTGTCTATCAAAAGGAGACGTTCATACATTAGGAAGTCTTTTAACTCAAAACCATGCTCTTCTCCAACAATTAGAAGTATCAAACGAAACGTTAGACCAGCTTGTTCAAACGGCTCTTGAAAATGGAGCACTTGGCGCCAAAATGACAGGTGGCGGACTTGGTGGCTGTATGATTGCTCTTGCATCAAGTCTTGAAGACGCACAAAAAATTGCTGATGCTTTACAACAAGCAGGAGCAGTACAAACATGGACACATTCGTTTTCACATGAATAAATAAAAAGGAGCTTATATGAAAACAACAGGAATTGCACGTGCACATACAAATATTGCACTCATTAAATATTGGGGGAAAAAAGATAAAGCATTATTTCTTCCAATGAATAGTAGCTTATCCCTCACATTAGAGGCTTTTTATACAGATACAAAAATTACTTTAGATGAAACTTTAGAAAAAGATGAATTTTATCTAAATCATGTTTTGCAACAAGAAGCAGAGACACAAAAAATTTCAAAATTTTTAGATTTATTCCGTATTCCTGCTAAAGAAACACGATTTGCTCGTATTGAAAGTTATAACTTTGTTCCTACTGCAGCTGGTTTAGCAAGTTCTGCTTCAGCTTTTGCAGCTTTAGCAGGAGCGATGCATCAAGCAATGGGATGGAATTTATCAAGAAGTGAATTATCGACCTATGCTCGTCGTGGAAGCGGAAGTTCTACGAGAAGTTTATTCGGTGGCTTTGTTGAATGGAATCAAGGAACGAACTCCGAAGATAGTATGGCAATTCCGATTGACGATGCTTCTTGGGATATTGGAATGCTTATCGTCGTTGTGAATGGTGCTGCTAAAAAAATCTCCAGCCGTGTCGGAATGGAACAAACAGTTGCCACTTCTCCTTTCTATCCTGCATGGGTAGAAAGTGCAAAAACGGACTTAGAAGAAATTAAAACAGCCATTCAAGAGAAAAACTTTACTCGAATGGGAGAAATTGCAGAATTTAATGGAATGAAAATGCATGCGACAATGCTAGCCAGTCAACCTCCATTTTGTTATTTTGAACCAGATAGTCTAATTGCTCAGCAACAAGTTGTATACTTACGTGAAGTATTAGGGGTTCCTGCTTATTACACAATGGATGCTGGACCAAATGTAAAAGTTCTTTGCAAAGCTAGTGATTTAGACAAAGTCCGTGACCATTTCAAACAATATTTTGCTTCTGAAAAACTCATTTCCTCTCTTCCAGGAGAAGCGATGAGAACTTTAACAGAAGAAGAATGGCAAGAAAGCATTCAACATTTCAATCAAAAAGGAATTTAACTATGAATATACAAGCTACAGCTCCTGGAAAATTATTTATCGCTGGTGAATATGCAGTCGTCACTCCAGGACAACCGGCACTGATTGCAGCTGTCAATCGCTATTTAACCGTTGACTTAACTCCTTCTCTTGAAGAAGTTGGAACGATTTATTCTACTCAACAACCAGATTTGACGCTTCATTGGAAAAGAGAACAAGGACTTTTACAAATAATCGAAGAAAATCATCCATTTCCATTGATTACTACTGCAATTGAAGTTGCCGAAACTTATGCGAAACAACAAAAATCTTGGAATGAAGAGCTCTATCATTTAAAAGTGTCAAGCCAATTAGACGATGTTCACTCTAATATCAAATTCGGTCTTGGCTCTAGTGGAGCTGTCGTTGTCGCAACTATTGACGCTATTTTACAATGGCATCATGTCTCTGTGGAACCTCTACTCGTTTATAAATTAGCAGCTATTACAAATACTCTACTTGATAGTAACGGTTCATTAGGGGATATTGCTTCCAGTGCCTTTGGTGGTATCATTTTATATCAACGAATCGATACAACATGGATTCAAGAACAATTGCAACAGCATTCTATTGCAGAAGTTGTCAACAAAGAATGGACTGGCTTAGTGATTCAGCCAGTATCTTTACCAACATCTCTAAAAATGCTCGTTGGATGGACAAAGGAGAAGGCAGACACTTCTTCGTTCGTATCATCCGTCACTCATACAAGAACACAAGTAGAAAAAGATGCGTATTATCAACAATTTTTAAAACAAAACACAATAATTCTAAACCAACTAACAACGGCTTTAACAAACGAAGATACTAAAGCTTTCCTACAAGGAATTACGGATAATCGAGCTCTCTTATTAGAATTTGCTAAAGAGATGAATATTATCCTCGAAACTCCATCCTTAACAAAACTTTGCCAAATTGCACTTCAAGAAAATGCAAGTGCCAAAACTTCTGGAGCTGGCGGAGGCGATTGTGGAATTTGCTTTATAACAAAACCTCAACAAGAAGAACCCATTACAACCCAATGGGAAAAAGCTGGTATTCTTCCACTAAACTTAGAAATAGCTCCTTCAAAAGGTGCTATTAGAAAGGAGCTCTCATGACACAAGCCTATACTCAACAAATGAAAAGAAAAGATGAACATGTGGGTCATGCGACTCAACAATATCAATCACAGTCGCATTTAGAATTACGACAAACTCGTTTTGTTCATCATCCTCTATCTGAAATGGCTGTAGATGAAGTTTCTCTTCAAACAAAAATGGCAGGATTCACTTTAGAAACTCCTTTTTTCATTAATGCGATTACTGGGGGAAGTCCTAGAACAACTCTCATTAATCAACGTCTAGCACAATTAGCTCATGAAACAGGAATTGCGATGGCAACTGGATCGATGAGTATTGCCATGAAAGATCCTTCTACTGCAGAAAGCTTCACCATTATTCGAAAAGAAAATCCTAATGGAATTGTATTGGCAAATTTAGGAGCACATTATACTGTTGAATCTGCTAAAAAAGCAATTGACCTCATTGAAGCAAATGGCATTCAAATCCATGTGAATACTTTACAAGAATTAGTGATGCCTGAAGGAGATCGCTCTTTCCATCATTGGTTAAAAAATATTGAGGAAATCGTCTCTCATGTAGATGTTCCTGTAATTGTCAAAGAAGTGGGATTTGGATTTAGTAGAGAAGCCATGCAAGAACTAATCAATATCGGCGTTCAAACAATTGATATTAGTGGCCGTGGAGGCACAAATTTTGCAGCCATTGAAAATGCTAGAAGAGAAGATGATTTATTTGATGAATTAGAAGATTGGGGACAAACAACGGTGCAGTCCTTGGTAGAGGGCTATAATTTATCTTGTGAACTCATTGCTTCAGGGGGCATTCATTCACCATTAGATATCGTAAAATGTCTAGCTCTAGGAGCAAGTGCTGTCGGAATGTCTGGAGAATTTTTACACTTAATTCGCCCACAAGATTCCCTCCCAACAGCCATTCAAACGGTTAATGACTGGAAGAATCAATTAAAAAATATCTACACCCTATTAGGCGTTTCAAACACAAAAGCATTACGCCAAACAGACATCATCCTACCAAACACCACCGCCCACTGGTGCAACGCCCGCCACATAGACTGGACAACCTTCGCAAATAGAAGCAGAAAGAAATAAACACGGAACAAAAAACTTTTCCTTAATAGTATGAGATTCGCTTTTGCGAAGCTGATTAGCGTCCGTTGTTGCTCCTTCAAAAAATAAATAGAAAAACAAAAAAATTGTCATAATAGCAAAAGCAACCAAAAGCGCAGGTCTACTAGCGTCCGTTGCTATTCAAAACAAATCTTTTTTATATTGTCCTCCCTAAAAATGAGTGATGCAGAAACAAAAAACAAAGAACTTTTCCTTAATAGCAGAAGCAACCAAAACTGCAGTAGCAGTTTTAGTTGCCGGAAAATTTGAGACCCTAGGCTCAAATTTTAGCCATGAGATTCACTTTTGCGAAGCTGCTTAGCATCCGTTGTTGCTACTTCAAAAAATAAATAGAAAAACAAAAAAATTGTCATAATAGCAAAAACAACCAAAACCGCAGTAGCAGTTTTAGTTGCCGGAAAATTTGAGACCCTAGGCTCAAATTTTAGCCATGAGACCGCAGGTCTGCTGGCGTCCATTGCTATTCATAACAATTTTTTTGTTTTTCTATTCTACGACACAAATAAGAAATGAATGATTCTCAATAGATAGGCGAAAAATCCGATAATCAACAAGCAAATCATCACCACATGCAAATAAACTCCAACCATCGAAGTATTTACAAACGATTGAACCGCATTTACCTTCGAAAAAATCAAAATATAAATCAACCCTATCCAAAATCCTAAACTTAATAGGCGCTTCATAAACTCTCCTTCATTCAGGGATTACTTCATTACAAAATATTGAATAAACAAACTAGTAGCTCCAACTACAAACCAAGTTGCCAACCCTGTAGCAATCGGTTTAGCTCCCGCTTCACGGAAACTCTTAAACGATACTTGGCAACCAATCCCTGCTAATGCCATTGCCATTAACCATTTAGAAGCTAATTTTGCATATGGAATAAATGCTTTAGGGAAAATTCCCACACTTGTCACAACAGAGGCCACTAAAAACCATAAAATAAACATTGGAAAAATTTTCTTCCAATTTACAGATTCCCCAGATTTCTTTTGACGTCTTGCCTCAATAAGTGACAAAATTAAACAAGCTGGTAAAATCATTAACGCACGTGTTAATTTTACAATCGTAGCAATATCTCCAGCTCCACTACTATAACTATAACCAGCAGCGACTACGCTGGAAGTATCATTAATCGCTGTTCCAGCAAATAATCCAAATTGTGCATCTGTCATTTGTAACACATGTCCTAAAAATGGGAATAAGAACACCGCAATAATATTAAATAAGAAAATCGTTGAAATCGACAAAGCAATTTCTTCATCATCTGCTTTAATAATTGGCGAAGCTGCTGCAATCGCAGAACCTCCACAAATGGCAGTCCCAAAGCCTACTAATGTTCGTAAATGATCAGATAATCCTAACCATTTTCCCACAAGTGCTGCTGTTAAGAATGCTGCCACAATTGTAACAAGCGTTACTTGTAAAGACTCTAATCCTGTTTGTTGGACTTGAGCAAATGACATTGTAAATCCTAATGCAATAATCGAATAATGTAATAATTTTTTAGCGGAATAATTAATTCCTGGTTTAAAATCACTTGGTAATGTATAGAAATTACTCACTAACATCCCAAAAATAATCGCAAATACCGCACTTCCAATAATCGGCATCACGTCCCCTAAAATAACAGCTAATACTGCTAATCCAAAGGTTAATAAAATTCCTTTACTTCGTTGAACCCATTGTTCCATATTTCCTCATCCTTTCAAAAACAATTACACACAAATGTATCACGTTCCATTTGATAAGAAGTGAACAATTGTTACTCTCCTACAAATTGTTGTAATTGATTTGATAAGGCTGCAAATTCTTCAATCGTTAGTGTTTCAGCTCGACGATTTGGTTCAATCGAAACAGCGTCCAATGCTTCTTGGATTTGTTCTTTGGTTAGTTTTCCTGGCACATAAGCTTTGACCAAATTATTCCATAATGTTTTTCTACGTTGGACAAAACTATTTTTTACTAAATCAAAGAAGAAAGCTTCATCTTTGACCGTTACTAGAGGTTCTTCTCTACGTTCCAATACTAAAATAGCTGAATCTACATTTGGCGCTGGATTAAAAACTGTTTTCGGAACAATAAATCCGATTTTGGCATGACACCAATATTGAATTGCAACCGTTAATGAGCCATAAGCTTTTGAATTTGGTTGAGCAGTCATTCTTTCTGCCACTTCTTTTTGCATCATCATCGCAAATCCATCAATTGGTAAGCCTGATTCTAAGAGATTCATAATAATCGGTGTCGTAATATAATACGGCAAGTTGGCAACGACTAGTAATCTCTCCTCCATATTGAAGTGTTCTTTAATGACTGTTTCTAAATCAACTTTTAAAATATCTTCATGAATGACTGTGACATTATCTTGATCAGACAATGTATCTGCTAAAACAGGAATTAATCGTCCATCAATTTCAAACGCTAGTACTTTTTTAGCAGCTCTTGCTAAGCGTTGCGTTAATGCACCAATTCCTGGTCCAATTTCAATGACATTTGTTTCTTTGTTGACATCTGCTACATCTAACATTTTTGTTAAAATATTCGGTTCAATTAAAAAGTTTTGCCCTAAACTCTTCTTCACTTTAATACCATGACGTTCCATAATTTCACGTGTTCGAGTCGGTGTGGCAATATCTTTTTCAAACATCTTTTTAACTCCTTTCTTGTACTTTTTGTACCGCATTTCGTAATTCTTGCTCTGAAATGCCGAATAATTTCAATCGTTTCGTTAATTGTTTTCCATTTGTATGTCCAATCCGTAATTCTTTAGACACTTCTTTTCTTAAATAAGACGAGTGAGGATAGCCAATCAATCCTAGTTCTAAAATTACCGATTGAGAAATCTCTTCTTGAAGGTCTGCTACTGGCTTATACACATGATGCAATGCTTTTTGAATACTTTCATCGCTAGCATGTTCCACTCCAAGACTTTTGTGATTCGTTTTTCGGACCGCTTCTTCCCTTTCAATAAAAGCATGACTAACCGTTGGAATCACTTCTTGAATAATCGAACGAATTCTTTGTCCTGGATAATCTGGATCTGTAAACACGATGACTTCTCGAATTTCACTTGCCTTTTTGATTAATGCGAGTGTTTCATCATCAATAGCGGAACCATTCGTTTCAATCGTTTCAATTTCTGGAAAAACTTCCTTTAATCGACGAGTGTCATCTCGCCCTTCTACTACTATAATTGGATTCATTTTAATCCTCTTTCTTCAAATCGAAATAGCTTCATTGCATTTGCTGTTGATGCTTTAGCTATTTCTTCCCAAGCCATTTCTCTTTCCTTAGCAATGGTTTCAACAACATAGCGAGTATATCCTGTTTCGTTTCTCTTTCCACGGTAAGGAACAGGGGCCAAATAAGGTGCATCTGTTTCAACTAAAAAACGATCGAGCGGAACGATTTTTGCACACTCACGAACTTGAGGGGCATTTTTAAACGTCACTACACCACTAAAAGAAATATGCATCCCTAAATCTAAGAAACGTTTCATATATTCCACATCCCCATTATAACTATGCATAATGCCACCGATATCTCGAATATCTTCTTCTTTTAAAATACGATAGCAATCTTCTGTTGCATCACGATTATGAATGACAATCGGTAATTTCATTTCTTTAGCAATGGCAATTTGACGTCGGAATACTCGTTCTTGTTCTTCAGGTGTAGAATCATCCCAATAATAATCTAATCCCATTTCCCCCATTGCCACTACTTTTGGATGAGTTAATTGGGTGATTAGTTTGTTCTCAATTTCTGGTGTATAGGCATGTGCTTCGACCGGATGCCATCCTACAATCGCCACTACTTCTTCAAAAGTTTCACTTAATTGGAGAGCTTTTTCAATCGTTGGTGTATCAAATCCGACAACTGCGAAACGTGTAACAGCTAATTCCTTTGCACGCTTAATAACGTCTGCTTCTTCTCCTGCAAATTGCTCTACATTTAAATGTGTATGTGTATCAAAAATCATTTTGAATTCTCCTACTGAGTCCTATCTCGTTGCTCCATTTAAAAACGGGTTACTTGCAATTTCATCTTGTAATGTTGTTGGTTCTCCATGTCCTGGGAAAACGACCGTATTTCCTGGTAATGGTAATAAATATTGTTCAATTCCTGCCATTAATGTCATATGACTACCATATGAGAAGTCGCTTCTTCCAACACTTCCTTTGAATAAAACATCTCCTCCGATCACAAATCCATTGTCTTTGAAGATAAACACTGTACTACCTGGAGAATGTCCTGGAATTAACGCTAATTCAGGCTCAAAACTTCCAATTTTCCATTTTCCCAATTCTGCTGGATAGTATCCGTCAGCAGGCTCTACCGTAATATTTTCGTTTGAATATAATGAACGATTGAAATCTGTATTCGTTAAAAATTCTTTTTCAATTTCATTCATATACATTGGAATATTGTAAGCTTTTCTTAATTCGTCTACTGCTCCAATGTGGTCTCCATGCGCATGTGTTAACACAATCGCAATTGGTTTCAATCTTTCTTCTTCAATTAATTCTTTAATATCCTCTGCTTGTGCACCTGGATCAAAAATTAATGTTTCTTTATTTTCATCAATTAAAAAATACACGTTCTCTTGTAGGCGTCCTACTGTTAAACTTAATAATTCCATTGAACTTCCTCTTTTCTGATTCATAGTCTACTATAGTTTAGATGCTTTTATGCTTTTTTACAAGTCAGGAGGTTACGAAATAGCTTTTTAAACGAATTTGTTCCTACTAGCTTCACACTACTCTATACCACAATAATAAAAGGCATACCCGATTTCTCGAATATACCTTTTAAAACATAGATTATGCATTCATTTGTTTTGTAAAATCAATTGCTTTGTTGGCTGCTAACATGACTGGAATTCCCACTAACATGACTACAATTTCACCAACAAAAGTTTCAAAGTAGCTTAACCAAAATGGTAATTCTAATACAATTTTCAACTCAATGGCTACTAAGAAAATCATCACACTAAATACGATGGATAACAATAACATTTTTCCTTTTAAATCTTTTGCAAATCGGAACACTAATGAACCAATTACTAAAGATAAAATAGAATGTCCTAAACCAAACACTAAATCATACACTCCTAAACCAGAGCTAGACATAAAAATCGTATTGGCTAAAATAACACCCGCAATAATTCCATACCCATATTTTTTATCAAAAACAAATAAATGATTTAACATTTCTGAAATACGGAATTGGATATTCCCGAAGGACATAAAGGCGAATACTGTTGTAATCACTACATATAGTGCTGCTACAATTGCATTGATTATCAACACTTTTACATTGTTTTGTTTCATTTCTTTTCCTCCTAGTTTTTTGAATCGAGGGATGGTTGCGAACCTCGAGCGTTCAAAACGCCACGAACGATTATACTACAAACATCTTGAAAATACTAGGATTATCCAGTGTGAAGCTTTGAAAGAGAAGAAATTCAGCCAAAACTCATACTCCTACCCACTAATTACGCAATAGGTCCTAATAAAATATTTGCCCATGCATCATGGAGAGATTCTTGATCAGATGGTTGGAATAAACCAGCTAATACATCACGATATAAGCGTGAAAGTTCTGTTGTATTGTAATAAGAACTTCCTCCACTAGCACGTACAATTTCTTCCACTGCCTTTTTAGACACTTCAACAGAACGATTTTTAATAGAAGATAAACGTGGTAACCAAATAAAGCTATATTCTTCGCTTGATTCCAATGTTTGACTTAATTCATTAATTTGTGGTTGAATACCATCTAAAATAATGGCTGCTTCTGCAATTCTCCAACGGATATTTTTGTCTTGAGAATATGGCGCATCATTTGATACAGAATGACGAGTTTTTACCGTTTCAATTCCGATTTCTAACGCACGTTTCCCAATTCCATGGTAAGTAGCCGCTAATAAAATTTCAAAATAAGCAAAAATACCGAAAACAACTGGGTCAAAGCTTGGTCCTGGAGCTACTTTTGTTAAAATTTGCTCTTCTGCAGCATAAATCCCTTTTAATTCGACCGTATTTGATTGAGTTGCTTTCATCCCTAATGTATTCCAATCATCTTTGACTTCAAATGTTTCTACATCAGGTGTTAAATAAGCAAAGACAGACAATGGAGATTCTCCAGAAGTGTCTGAACCAAATGAAACTAATTTATCGCAATATTTTCCCATCGATAGGAAAACTTTCTTCCCATAAAAACGATAGCCTCCATCTTCTTGTGGCTCTGCTTTTGAAATGGACCCAAATAAAACTCGGTCATTACTTGGTTCAGAAATACCAAACGCTAGCAACTTTCCATCAGCTGCATCTCGTAAAATTTGTTCACCCTTCTTATTGCCAAATCGAACCATATGCTTGGCTAATCCAACAATAATTTGGTGCATATTAATTCCAAGAGCTGTTCCTGGTGCTGCCATCGCTAGTCTTGTTTGTTCTTGGGCAATTTCTTGTAGCGATAAGCCATATCCCCCATATTCTTTTGGCACAAAAGCTTTATAATACCCCGCTTCTTTTAATGCCTCATAATCTTCCTTCGGCCACGCATTTTCCAAGTCATATTGCGCTGCTCTTTGATGAATTTGTGCTAGTAATTCCTCTGATAAAAACATAAAATCCCTCCTATAAAATCATGATTACGCTTTAAGTATACGGCAATCTTCCTCTTGTTACAATGAAGAAAGCTTGCATCTTTCTTAAGGATTTCTTTTCAAATTTCAGCAAGAAATTTCTTTTAATCTGTGCTACAATATTCTCAATCTTTCTATAAGGAGGTTTTATGGAAAATCAAACTTTACCTGTTTGGAAAACGGTTCGATTTGTATTGAATAATTTATTTTCCAACAAATTCATGTATGTTCGAAATGCCGCCTTCTTACAATTTTTCGTATCCTTTGTTGGCTTTCGAATTTTATCAACCTTATTTAAAGGAATTATTTTTTTATCGGGGCAAAGTAATTTTAATTTTAGCAATATGAAGTTATTCTTCTCCTCACCCATTATCATTTTAGCGTTTATCGCCTATTTATTCGCCGTCATTTTATTTGTCTTTATTGAATTTTCGATTCTTACGTTTATGGTTTATGGAACCATTTCGAAGACACATTTCTCATGGCGAACCAGTTTAAAAAATGCTTTTGGAGAAGTGAGGGAATTTTTCAGCCCACAATTTATCTATTTCTTATTGTATTTATTGACCCTATTACCATTAGGAAAGTTTGGCATGACTTCGTTTTTAACGGATCAATTATACATTCCAAACTTTATTACAGAAGAAATTCAAAAAACAACTGCCGGAGCAATCGGATCTATCATTTTATATATTGTGCTGGCTTATTTTCATCTTCGATTCATTTATGCTATTCCACTACAAATTTTGACAAACCATTGTTTTTTAGAAAATATGAAAACTAGTTGGGGGCTTACCAAAAAGAAATTATGGAGACATGTTGGAATCTTCATACTAGTTGAAGTCGTCCTATCCCTCATCGGATTTTTAGTGACGTTTATTCTCACGATTACTTTAGGATACTTATCTTCTATAATGGATAATGTCTTTATCGTAACGAGCCTATTTGTCTTATCGAAACTAGTCTTTTTCTTTATGGCCATTTATACAAAAATTGCCCTAGTGATTATTTTAGTAAAACTAGCAGATGATCAAGATGCAGTAGATGTAACAATCAAACATCATATTCCTGAAATTCCTTTTAAAAGTACCCTTGTTACAGTGGCTGCTTTTATCGGTTTAACGATTTACTATTCTGGCGAGGCTATTACAAAATATCATTGGGAAAACTCTTCCTCAGCTGCTATCATCGCTCACCGAGGATTTACCGAATATGGAGTGGAGAATTCTCTTGAAGCTCTAGAAGCTGCTGCGAAAGAAGGCGCCGATTATGTGGAAATGGACATTTTACTGACAAAAGACAATCGCTTTATCGTCATGCATGATTATAATTTGAAGAGATTAGCGCATCTCAATAAAAAAGTTAAAGATATGACTTATGATGAAATTGTTGGTCTTCCAATTTACCAAAATAATTATGAAAGTCATATCCCTTCTTTTGAAGAATTTGTTGCAAAAGCAAAGGAACTCAATGTTAAACTACTCGTTGAACTAAAACCTCATGGTTTTGAAGGAGCTGACTACACCGACCTCTTTATTGCAAAAATGAGAGAATTAGGGGTTGAAAAAACTTACAAAGTGATGTCTATCAACTTAAACGTGATTGAAGAAATTGAACGAAAAGCTCCTGAAATGGATACTGGATATGTCATCCCACTCCAATTTGGTGGATTTGGAAATCCTGCTGTAGACTTTTATGTGGTAGAAGATTTCTCTTATCATGACTTAACAACCATTGCTGCAAAGCAACAAGGTCATGAAGTTTATGTTTGGACAATTAATGAACCAGAAGAAATTAATAAATATCTTCATAGCTCCGTTTCAGGCATCATTACTGATCACCCTGATATTGCTAAAGAAGAACAAAAACACTTACTCGAAGAGAGCACCCCTGTTGAGCGTGTGCTAAATGCGATTAATGTTAGTGTAAAAAAATAATAAAAGTATCTGGCAATCATTTCCTCAATTAGAAGTGATTGCCTTTTTATATATCCGAAAAAATCCAATTCTACTCTTTAAATTCATGATTACAAGTTACTTTTTGTCTAAAAGCATCGTATATAAGGTTTTTATAACGGACATTTAAGAATTATTTTAACTTTTACTTACATTCACTTTATGTTTCTCTTTTATAGTAAACACATACAAAACTTAGGAGGTTTTACTATGAAAAAAAATATGCAAGAGAAAGTTACTCGTTGGTCAATTCGTCGTTTAAGTGTCGGTGTAGCATCCGTTGTGGTTGCTAGTGGATTCTTTATGATTACCTCTCCAGCAAATTCCGTACTAGCAAAAGAAGGCAATGTTACACCGGTTACTCAAACAACCCAAAATAAGGTTGATAAAGAGAAAGAATCAAAATCAGATGATGTTAATAAACTCATTAAAAATGCTGTTGATACAGCCTTAACAAATTCAAATGATTCATCTACTTCACCACAATCAACTGAAAATACTACAAATAAACCTATTGAAAACAAAGTCGAAGATAGAGCTGCAACTCCTGCAGCAGAAACTCGTACAAATTCTGAAACTCCTGCAGCCCCTGTAGCAGAAACACCTACAACAGTAGAAGAAACTAAGCCTGAACAAGTAAAAGCAGCTGTTAAAGATAACGTTAAAGAAAGTATCGATGTACCTGCTGCTTATCTTGAAAAAGCTAAAGGAGATGGCCCTTTCACTGCCGGTGTGAACCAAGTAATTCCTTATGAATTCTTCGCTGGTGATGGTATGTTAACTCGTCTATTACTAAAAGCTTCTGATAATGCTCCTTGGTCTGACAATGGCGCAGCTAAAAATCCTGCTTTACCTCCTCTTGAAGGATTAACAAAAGGTAAATACTTCTACGAAGTAGACTTAAATGGCAATACTGTTGGCAAACAAGGGCAAGCTTTAATCGATCAACTTCGTGCTAATGGCACTCAAACATACAATGCTACTGTTAAAGTTTATAGTGACAAAGACGGTAAAAATGTAGTTGCTACTAAAAATGTTGGCATTAACATTAATGGTGTAGTGGATAAAGAAACTGTTCAAAAAGCTGTTCAAGATAACGTTAAAGACAGTATTGATGTTCCTGCTGCTTACCTTGAAAAAGCTAAAGGTGATGGTCCTTTCACTGCTGGTGTAAACCAAGTAATTCCTTATGAATTCTTCGCTGGTG
>ERZ773037.650-NODE-650-length-18774-cov-12.700358_pt1 | contig 18774 bp, 5 predicted proteins | sample MGYA00511466_ERZ773037 | MGnify/ENA primary metagenome ERZ773037 (study PRJEB29015, sample SAMEA2738146) | human oral metagenome | biome: human oral; feature: human-associated habitat; material: saliva | place: China | collected 2202 ... | reverse complement strand
TATGGTCTGGATAGGTGATTAATACTTTTCCTGTCTTACTTCCTGGTTTACTTGTGTCTGGTTGTTCTGACCAGCTATAGTTTGTTCCTTTTGGTAAGTCATTTGTATTAATACTTTTCTCTGGATCTGGTACTTCGTTATGACGTACAGTTTGGTTCGGTTCTTTTGCCGTTGGGTTAAACGTTTCTTTTTGTTCTTTTACCCTTACTGGTACTTCGACTTCATCTTCCGTTCCATCTGGATAATGAACTAACGCTACTCCCGGATGACTTCCTGGTGTACTTACATCTGGCGTTGTCTTCCATGTGACTGTTGTTCCATCTGGTAAGCCTGTTTTGTTTACACTTGTTTCTGGATCTGGCACGTGACCATTGTCCACTTCTTGCGCTATTGCTCTTGGTGTGTATTTTCCACGCATTGACCAAACTGTAATATTTACTAAGATTGATGTCGAATTCCCAGCTTTATCTCTAGCTACTATCGTTACACCATGCATTACATTATCAGAATCAATTCTCGGTACTTCTCTAACACCCTCTTTGAACACAATTGTTCCAGAAGCTTGATCAAATGTTAAGAATGAAGGCATATTTCTCACTTCAATAGTAGCAATTCCACTACCATTTACATTATCTTTTGCCTCAATCTTCATAGGAGGCAATGTTTTATCTAAAGTCGTCATTTCCCAGTTTGTATTTTCTGCTGGTGTTTGAATTGTTGGATCCGTAACATCTTTTACTTTCAATGGAATTGTAACGTCTTGTTCTGAACCATCAATATATGTTACTTTTGCTTGTATTGTTTGGTCTCCATACGCCTCAGTGTTAATTGGTGTTTTGGATTCCACGGTTGCAATTTTAGAATTTCCATTCTCACCTTGCGCATTTGTCGCAGTTACTGCTCCTTTTAACATTTCTGGAGTAACTGATACATTTTGATTTACTTCAATTTGTGTTCCAATTGCTGTAAAATCTTCACTTACTTTTCTAACCGTTACATTTACTGTCACTACATCTTTTGAGCCATCTGGATAAGTGATTTCTACTTCACCAGCTGTTGCGCCTGGTGTATTTACTACTGGTGGTGTTTTCCACGTCACCTTTGTTCCATCTGGCAATCCTGCTTTATCTACACTTGCATTAGGATCAGGAACTTGTCCATAACTTGTATTCTGCGGAATTGGCGTAGGATTAGTCTTCGCACTCATTGAAGATACAGTGATTTTCGCAGTTCTTTCGCTGACATTTCCTGCTTTGTCTTCTGCTCGAATGTTTAAAGTAAATTCTTGACTTGGTGTATTCTCAGCTAGTTTTTCTACTGTTTGTTTTCCTGATTTGAATTTAATAGCGTTAGTTGTACTATCATATTCTAAGTAATCAGGCAATCCAGTCACCGTGACGTTTTTAATTCCACTACCGTTTGCATTATCTTCTGCTTCAATCTTCATAGGAGGCAATGTTTTATCTAAAGCAGTCATCTCCCAGTTTGTATTTTCCGCCGGTGCTGAGATAGTTGGTTTCATCACGTCTTTAACTTTCAATGGAATTGTTACTTCTTTCGTTGTTCCATCTTTGAAAGTTACTGTAGCAGTAATATTTTGTTCACCATAGTTTGCTGTGCTAATTGTAGGTGCTGTAACTGTTGAAATCTTATCTGTTCCATTAATATTTCCATCTTTTGAAGTTGCAGTTACTTTCGCTTTTAAGTCGTCGTTAGAAATTGGATCATTTTGATTTACTTCAATTGGTGCTCCAGTTACTTCATATTCTGAACTTAATTCTTTTACTGTAACTTTTACATCTACTGTATCTTTTGAACCGTCTTTATAGGTTACTTCTACTACTCCGTCTTTTTCTCCAGGCGTTGTCGTTACTGGTATCGTTTTCCAAGCGTAACTTGTTCCTTCTGGTAAGCCTGTTTGATTCACGCTTGTTTCTGCATTTGGAGTTTCACCATAACTTACTGTTTGTTTTTGAGGATTAGCTGTTGCATCATATTTGGTAGTCATTGATTTCACAGTAAAAGTTAATTGTGAAGTACTACTATTGTTTGCATTATCTGTTACTCGAATCGTAACCGTGTGGGCTTGAGAATCTGTACCAACTGGTAATTTTGGAACTTCTTGAGTACCATCTTTAAACTTAATGGTTTTATTCGCATCATCATAAGTTAAGAAATCTGGTAAGTCTGTTACCGTTGTTGACCGAACACCACTTCCTCCTGCATTGTCTTCAGATGTTACTTTAATTGGAGAAAATGCTTTATCTAATGCTATTAAATCGATATTCTGACCATTCGCTGGTGTTTGAATTGTTGGAGCCGTTACATCTTTTACTTCCAAAGGAATTTTTATCGTATCCCTTGTATCATCAAGATAGGTTACCGTTGCAGAAATTTCTTTGTTTCCTGTCTCAGCAGTACTAATTTTCCCAATAGGAGTAACAGTTTTAACCTTACTATTCCCATTATTATTAATTGTCACAGCAGATTTTAGGTCTTGATCTGAGACAGTATCATTTTGATTTTTGACAATTTTTGTAGCTGTAGGTTCATACTCATCACTTAGTTTACGAACTTTTACAGTAACCGTTACTTCATCTACTGAATCGTCTGGATAAGTAACTTTCACGACTCCGGTTTTATTTCCAGGTCTATTCGTATCTGGTGCCGATTTCCATGTATATTGAGCATCAGTCGGTAATCCTGCTATGTTCACACTTGTTTTCGAATTAGGAGTTTCACCATGGCTCACTTCTTGAATCGTCGCATTTGCTTGCGGATTGTATTTCTCAGCCATAGTCATTCGAACAATACTAAATATACGTTCACTGCTGTTTCCTGCATTATCTTCCACACGTAATGTTATATTACTTGTAGTTCGATTTATTCCAGATAATTTAGGAACTTCACGTTCTCCATCTTGGAAAACGATGCTACTTGTTGTTTTGTCGTATTTCAAGAAACTTGGTAAGTTAATTGGAAAAATGCTTTTTATTCCACTTCCTCCAGGATTATCAGCAACTGCTACTTTAATAGGAGGCAATGTCTTATCTAACGCTGTAATTTCCCACGTTTGATTTTCTGTCGGTGTTTGAATCGTTGGAGCAATTACGTCTTTTACTTCTATAGGAATATCAACTGGATCAGTGGTATTATCCAGATAAGTTACTGTCGCTTTGATTGTTTGTGGGCCTGCATGCACAGTACTTATAGGCGCTGCAGTTACTGACTTCACTTTACTAGTTCCACCGTTATTCACTGTTACTGCTGCTTTCAGTCTATCATTTGTTACAGGTTCATTTTGATTGACAGTAATTGTCTTTCCAGTTGGTGTATGTTCATCGCTTAATTTGCGAACTTTTACGGTTACATTTACTGTATCCGTTGAACCATCTGGGTAAGTTACTGTTACAACTCCTACTTTATCTCCAGGACCTGTTGTCGTATTAGGTGTTGTTGCCCATCCGTATCTTGTACCTGTTGGCAGCCCATTTTTTTGAATACTTGTTCCTGCATCAGGCGCTTCCCCATAACTCACTTCTTGAATTTGAGAATTAGCAACTGCTGTATATTTTTGTGTTTGAGATTGAATATGGAAAGTAATATTTTTAGTCGCAGTATTTTCTTTTTTATCAACCGCTTTAACAGTCACTTGAATACTTGATTTACCAAGTTGGAAATTATTTGGAATAACGCCATTAATTTCAATTTTTGATTTTTTTGCATTGTAAGATAATGGATTCGGTAGATTGTCAACCGTTACAGAGTTACTTTCTTTGAGACCTACTCCTTTATCATTATCTTGAGCGTGAATATTGATTTCACTAGGTAGTCCTTCTAATCTCGTTAATGTAATATTATCAGGGGCAGTAATTGTCGGTTTAATATTATCTACAATCTCAACTGGGACATTCACAGTTTTCATTAAATGACTACCACGAAGAATTTCGATTTCTTTATGTTGTACACCTGCTGCAGAGGTATCCACATTAGAAGAGCCACCTTTCCAACGAACTGTTAATTCTCCTGGAACTGCTGAATTATCTGAAACTGTCACGTAATTTCTAGCATCCCCTAGTTGACCAGACTGATTCTGATTAATTTTTTTATCTTGTTTTCCTAGAAAATCTAAAACTGTATAAGGAGTTGTTACATCTTTTGTTACTCCATTTTCATAAGTTGTTGTGACAACAACATTTCTTGTCCCTGCTTCTTGCAAGTTAAATGGTGTTTTATACGTTACCTGAGCCGTTGTTGGTACTTCATGTCCTGTTTTTGATCGTACTAATTCTCTTGGATTCGTATATAATTCTTTTGAATCCCCAAAATAAGCAGTCAAACTGGAATGTTTCGCTTCTACATCATTTGTCGCATTTGTTTGAATGGTTTTAGGGTTGAATCCATCTTTAAAATGAATCGTCATTGTTGCACCATCAGCTGATACCTCAGCATGGTCAAAGTCGATATGATTCGCACGATTAACCACATTTGGATGCTCTGCTTTAAATTTTTCAATCAAAGCATTTTTTTCTGTTTCCGTTAAATGACGGACATCATCCACATAAGTTGGCGTTAAATCTCTAACAGTATTACGTTCACTTTGAGGTTTGATAGTCAAAGTATAGGTAATTGTATTTTGTTTATGTGTCCCATTTGCTCCAATTGTAATATGATAAGTACCTGGTGTTACATTTCCACCATCACCTATAGTTCCAACAAGAGCCATTTGCACTTCAGGATTATTTACATTCCAATAGTTAGCAGCAATATCTACTTCTTCTTTCTTTCCTGTTTGGAAATTTTTATAAGCTACACGTAGTTTTAAACCTTTAACTTGATTAAGACCACTTATAACTCCTACTCTTTTTACATAATACGGAGTAGGATCTTCCTCTCCACGTTTAGGGCCATTCGGATATCTTACTAATGGCTCTCCATTTCCTCTTTTACCATATGCTGTCATTACCGAGAATAGAGTATCTGAATTATAAAAAGTTAATTCTTTTTTATTTTCGTTTACTAACGCATTACTACCCTCGTATTTGTTAGCAATTGACGATATCCAAATAGCTCTAAACCCACTCTCTCCCTTACCATCAATTGGTTTTCCATTCCGTGGATCACGTTTCCCAGATTGTGCTCGAGTTACTCTATTAGCTACTTTGTTGCGGAGGCTCTTCGCTTCATTTAGAGCACCATCAACTTCACTCTCAGTGGCTTTTCCCTCAGATAAATCTGCAAATACTTGAAGAGATTTGCTTTCAGATTCACTGAATTCATAACTGATTTCTCCTGCCAGTTGGTTAATTTCTGAAACAAGAGCCTGAACCTTAGCGATCTTTTCTGTTGAAGGATTTTTCTTTTCATCACTATCGTTTGCTTTGTCTGCTTGCTTTTCTTTTTTGTCTATGTCGTTGCTTTTCTCTTCCAGTTGAGCAAATGATTCAGACAAAGCTTGAACTTCTTTATCTATCTCATCCTGACTAGCACCTTCTTTATCCAAGACTGCTTGCGCACGCGACAAAGAGAGATTAAGATTTTCAACTGATTTAGCTGTTTTAGTCTGTAAATCAGTGTTCCTAATCTTTTCAATTAATTCATTTAAAGCAGTTTTATCCACAGCTTTGACTGGATGCTCTAAAGACTTTTCAAGAATTTTTTCTTCTGGAACATGTTCAGAAATCTTATCTGATTCTTTAACAGGATTTTCTACCTGTGGATGATTTTCCACATCGTTTGGAATCTTGTCACTATTCGGATCTTCATCTTTAACTTTAGTTGAATCATTCAGAGACGCAACCATTTCATCAGCATGAACAAGATGTGGATTCTGTATCGTCACTGCTCCGGTAGCCAAAAAAAGAGTGCACCCAAAAAGAAAATGCTTCCCTTTCTTTATCATCCTCCAATTCTTTTGATTGATTCCTTTTCGATTAAAAAACATAAAGAACTCCTTGCTTCAAACTATCAAATTACTTCTTGTATATATTATATTCTTTTATTTCCTTATATGCAAACCCTTTCGATACATAATATATTGTTTATAAGATTTGTTATATTTTTGTAAAAATAATTTACTAATCCAGAAAATTACTAAATTCATTTTATTATCAAAAAATGAGCAACTTTTATATTAAGTTACTCATTTTTATAAACTCTATTTTATTTAGATTATACTATCCTACTAGTTAAATCAGTATTAACACTTTATATTTAGCGATGTCTTCTAGCATGACCACGAGTTCCTGGTCCAGTTCTAATTGGTTTAACTTGTTTACCTGGACGTGAAGGAACATGGTGTACTGGTCCATGATGAGGTCTCGTTAAATGCGGTTTAGGCTGAACACTTGGTTTTGGATGAGTAACAACTACATTTGGTTTTGTAACAACTCCGACTACATGCGTGTGGCTGGTAGTACCAGTATGAATGACACTTGTCACCTCTGAATGAGTTTCGGTCTCATTTGTCGTGATAGTGACAATCGGTGTTGTTGGACCTGCTGTTGCCGCATTTGAGGTAACAGTGGTTGTCGTTGTAGTTGTAGTCGTAGCCGTTCCACCAGGAACAGGTGTTGTCTCTGTTTTCTTATTAACAGATGTTTGTGAAGAAAAATCTGTTGGTTTAATTGCAGCCAAGGCTTCAGCTGGAGTTAAGCTAGGTTTTGAATCAGTAGTCGCTACCGGCTTTGGTTGCACAGCTGGTGTTGGTGTAGCTGGAGTAGATACTACTGGTTTAACAGGTGTTACCGGTGCAGGTGCTACTGGTTTGACTGGAGCAACTGGTTGTGGTGTGGCAACAGGCGCTGGAGTTACTGGTGTCGAAACTACTGGTTTGACTGGTGTTGATGGTGCTACCGGTTTTGGTTTAACTACAGGTGCTGGCTTAGCCGGAGTTGACACTGCTGGTTTAACCGGTGTTACTGGTTTTACCGGTACAACGGGTTTTGTAACAATTGGTGATGATGCAACAACTGGATCCGGAACAGTCAAAACTGGTTTGATAGAAATTCCATTACCTAGACTAGAAGGAGTCGCTGCAATAGTTGTCACCCCTTGTGGAGTAACATTTGGTTTATGAACAGTCGTATCTACTGAGGCTACTGGCTTATCATCAATTCTTGTGATTTTCCAATTATCATAAATAACTGCACCAGTAACGAGGTTAACTCTCGCCACTCTTTCAAAAACTACAGATCGAACTACATCTTTGAAAGCTTTTTTACCATCTTTTAGATATTTGTAGTGAATGGTCTGCTTGGTCATTTTTCTCAGTGTATCTAAGTTTTCAACCGATTTAGGCCAAACAGGTGACAATGCATCTCCTGCTACCAATGGATTTCCAGCAATTGGTTTAGGATCATCTGCTGTGACAGTCATAACTTTTTCGATTAATTGAACTGAGAATACTTGATCAGTTTGTTTTTCACTGTCAAAGCGTTTATCATTAGCATTTGCAAAACCGTCATGTACTAATTCATATCCTTGTTTTAGGTATTGATTAATACGAGTTTTTGAATTATAAGCAATTTTTTCACCTGGAAGACCAACTACACTATCCACATTTCCTAAAACTTTAGGACTTGTTTCTGTTTGATTGAGGTATTTAACCTGTGCTTTTTGTTGAGCAAGATAATCATAAACAACATGGATATCAGCCTGTGTCAAATGTCCCTTACTATTAGCAGGTGTTTGTGACAAGACATATACTACACCATCTTTTTCGAAACGTTCAGGAACTTTAGCAGTCACATCATAGTTATTTCCCAACAAGTTAATGAGATTTGAACTCTTATCATGTGGTGTATTGAATGTTTCTAAAATAGCTTGACTTGTTTTATCACGATACTGAATATCAACTTTACCAAATTTAGCTTCTTCGTACACAGCTACCACGTTGGCTTGAGCTCGTGTAATCGTACCAGATGTCTTCGTATTGCTATAGAAACGATCATTCTGTGCATACTCTTTGAAGACATAATATTTACCATTTGGTGAATGCAATAAATAAGGTGCTGTGATAGATGTTGTTTGAATTCCTTTGTTTTCTTGAACTTCTGTCTCAGTTGTATTTCTCTCCAAAGTAGCTACATAGCTAGTATCAATTTTGGTAGATGGTCTTACAGTAGTGAATTTGTCTTGAAGGATACCTCCATTTTCCACCGCTGCAATGGCAGGAAGAAGCATTTTCCCTTGAGTATCAACGAAGCGAACAGCTACATCTCCATATACAAGGCGTCCATCTGTTCTAACCATATCTGGGTTAGCAATTTTCCAGTCAGAATCAGCAGCTTGTTCGTATTGGTCTGTAAGATTTTTACCTTTGGCATCAACCACTGTCAATGTCCCTGGAACATTCGATTTAAAACCATTTCTAGCTTCATTCAGATAATTAACTGTGTGACTTGTCGGAACACGATCAACTCCAAAATCTTTTGTACGTAATACATAAGTTCTTCCAGCCAACATCTTTCCAGATACCAATTCAAAGGTTAATTCATTATCTGCTGCCTTAAGAATCTTGAATTTGGCATGTTGACCAGGCTCTTCACGAGGTGCTTCCAAGATAACATTATGGCGATTTACCCTTGTTCTTGATGTATCAGGGCTAGTATTTATCATTTCGACATTGTGGGCACCACGCTCAATAAATTCACCAACAGTAGCAAACTTATTGAATTCTGTATCTTTAATACGAACAGTGAAACGAGTCCCTGCACTAAAGTTTGATTTCCATGTTCCGATACGAAGGGTACTGTTGTATGTCTTGATACTTCCATCATCATCCAACATCACATCACCTGTGAAGTTAGCTGTAGTAGGTGTATCATAAACTTTAGGTGCTCCGATATCTGTTTTAATCACAGTGTAATTCTTAGTGACTACATTTTGACCATTAACTGAGATAACACCAGTTACAGACTTATCCACATTCACTCTAGGATAACGAATTCCACCTCTGTATTGAAGTTCAAAAGTAACATCGTCTAAGCGTTCAATTTCGTCAGTGAAACGGTATGTTGCTTCAATATGACTTCCTTTGTCAACTAAATCCCATGATTCTTTAGTGTCCAAAGCAACGTCACGATCTCCACGTGAAGCCCAGTATGAAAGGCTTCCAGCTTTGGCATTATCATTTTTCTGAATCAGACTCACTCGTTCTGCAAATACTTTACCTTCAGCAACCAATTTTTGAGGAAGATTATTGTCTTGTGGTAATTCCTTCAAGCCAATTGTGAAGATATCCCCCTTATGATAGGCACCATTTTTAAATTTTAATTGGAAACGATAATCAGCAATACCTGTTGAAGTCACACGGTCCGCCATGTCGATTGTACCATTGGCAATAATATTTCCATTATCGATAGCTACATCTTGTGTTTGAATTGGCGATAGACTAGCGCTAATTTTCTTGCCATGTCCTGCACGTTGCAACTCAGTATACACTGTTTCGATAGCTGAATACAGTTGATTTAATTGAGTCTTAAGATTTTCTGCACTAACAGATGAATCTTTTAATAAGGCTTTTGATTGTGAAATCTGAATGGTGGCTGTCTTAACAGCGGCTTGAACTAAGGCTTTTTCTTCAGCTTTACGTTCTGCTTCTTGAGAATAACGTAAAGCGACTTGATTTAAAACTTCTGCTTCTGATACAACCTGATCCAGAGTAGTTTTTTCGACTGATTTTTCTTCATTTACCTTTTCACTTGAAGCAGGTGAAGTAGTTTTTTCTTCGCTAGGTTTTACTTCTTTAGAAGTTAATTCTTTTGAGTCAGCATTTTTTGTCTCAGCTGCCACTTTAGATTCTGCTTCTTTCTTTAGAAGGGCATTGACATCTAATTCTTCTTTTTCCAAAACTGGAGTTTGAAGAGCGGAAGGCAATTCTGCTATTTTTTCCTCTGAATTTTTTTGCTTAGTCTCGTCAGGTTTTTCAGAGACTTTTTGTTCCTCTTTTTCAGTTCGATGTGAATCTACTTTCTGTTCATCTGCACTCACACCTGAATAAGCACCAAAAACCATCAAGGCAGCTACAGCAACAGATACTGCACCAAAACTTGATTTTCTAATGGAATACTTGTTTACCTTATTCATTTGATTCCGTTTTACTCTTGAATACATATTTTTTCTCTCTAACTATTTTATGATAAAAAAGGGAGTGGAATTGATGCTGTATTGACATACATTCTCACTCCCTAAAACACTACACTTACAATATTTTGTTGCCTAGAGTTTTGTTTTGATTTTATTCATCTCTTTTTGCTTTTCCAACTAAACTAAATCCAGCAATTAAGCCAAATACTCCCAGAACATGAGCCATACCAGAAGAGTGACCTGCAGTTTTAGGAAGTTCTTTTTCATTCTCTCTAGCAACTGGAGTTTGGTTTGGAACTTCTGACGGCACATGTGGAGCCGGGGTTGGAGTTGGAACTGGAGTTGGATTTGGGGTTGGTGACGGCATAACCTGTGGAGTTGGAGTCGGTACCGGGGTTGGAACCGGAGTTGGAGTTGGAGTCGGTACTGGATCCGGCGTAACTTGTGGGGTTGGGGTTGGAGTCGGAATTGGAGTTGGTGTAACTTGTGGAATTGGTTGAACATTTCTATAAGTTACAGTTACAACTTGATTTTCAGTTTCTGCTGTAATTCCTTGAACCGAATCTACCTTAGCAAGATCAGGATTGTATCCTGCAATGCTTGGAGATATCACTTCGTCAAAACTTGTTACCCCATCTTCAGAAACCCAAGATGTACTTGTAGTTTTACCTGTTACATTATCGATACTTAACATACGTGAAAAGCTTACTTGATCATGGTGATCTTCACTTGCTTTTGTACCATCTGCAAATACATAATGAATCGTTCTTTCCACAAGTTTTGGAGTATCTTTTTTAACAGTAATCTTATGTTTCAATAGAACTGTATATTCTTGAACTTTTGTTTCATCTGTATCAAAAGTTGCATCTGTAGGGAAACCATCTTCCTTCAATAAGTACCCTTTTTCAATCAACGATTTCAAAACAGTTTCTGTCGTATAGGCAATCTTTTCTCCAGATTTACCAGTAATATTGTCTGTATGAACGACCTCATCCTTATTATCCATATCTATATAACGAACTACTGCAACTTGATCTGTCTTGACGTAAGTTACCTTTGTATCTTCACCTGGATTTTCAGGTGTAACACTTGTACGCTCTGGTTTGTAGCCTACAATTTCAGGTACTGCTGTTTCTCCAGCTTTACGAGGATCATTTGCATCATTCAGGTATTGTGGTTGAGGAGCATTTGCAATCACATTTCCAGAAGCATCTACTGGAATGATTTTACCCAAAGCTTTATATGTAACTGTATCTGTTGCTTTTGGTGAATCTGGCGTAACTGTCTTAGCACCAGCTTCTGCTTTATCAGCAAAATATCCTGTCACAACTGGTACTTTAACTGTTCCATAGGTATGGTTCTTGTTTTCCCAAGTTGTTTCTTTAGTTGCTTCATTATATGACCCCTTGAAGACAAAGTCATTTTGAACATTATCTTTAGGAGTTTCAGAACCTGCACCAGTAAAGCTTACCGTTTGGTTTGTTTCCTTAGACACTGGATCAATAATTGCATCATAAGAAATTAATGTATTCTTACCGATACGGTCAGGATCTGAATCATCATTTGGATCAACTGTTCTATCCGTTATGCTATATCCCCAGACATTTGGTTGTTCTTTATGGAAAGCATAAAAATGTGGTGCATCTGGTATCTTTGTAATGCCTGCTCTAGTAGCGTCATTAGGATCGTTATCATAATACTTATATAGTGCATCGTCAATATTTTTAACGACCTCACCTTCGGCATTTATATATTGACCTTTTTCATTAACTGCAACAATGCGTCCCATTTCTTTCAAGTCAACATTAACTTCTGTATCTTGAGGAGAATTTGGATTAACCTCCATCGTCCCTACTTTATTCACAGTAGCATAGTATTTTGGTGTAATAGGAGTTCGTACAGCTTTGAAGACAGCATTAACAGATGAATCCGCTTCTGAATTATTTGAAGTAGTTGATTCCGCTACAGCAGCACGTTTACCTCTTGATGAACGGCGTACAGAACGCTCACCATTTTCTGTCACAGTTAAACCTAATGGAGACACTTGAGAATTATGAACTTGTGTAGCTAAAGTATTTTCTAAAACAGGAGCTACTTCTGACAATGCTCGTCTGCTTCTAGATGATCTAGCAACTCTTGATTCACTATTGTTGACAACCGTTGGAGTTGAAACAGCTGGTTGAGATGCTACTGGAGCTACAATGTCTTGGTTCTTAATAGCCTTAATCTTCCATTGTTCATAATTAATATCACCAGAAACCAAATTCACAAGTGCATTTCGTTCATAACTGATATGTTGATCAATTGATCCATACGCAGCTTTCCCATTTGTGTAGTAACGGAAATTAATACGACGACTTATTGTTTGGGTCAATTTCTCCATTCTCTCAACAGTACCTGGCCAATTTGGTGTATTTGGTTGTCCTGGATTGACTGGTGTGTTGGGTTGTGGTTTAGGATCTTTCGGTGTTACACGTTCGACACGTTCTGAAAGGGTTACAGTGTAGACTTGGTCACGTGCTGTATCGTAGTCATAAACCTTCGCACCACCCGCTGTGAATTCATCACTAACAAGGTTATAGCCTTGTTTCTTGAATTCTGTGATTTGACTTGTTGTACTGTAAGCAATGGCTTCGCCTGACTTACCTGTCACTTCATCTGTTTTGAGAACATGATTGCCGTTAGTGCTTACGTAACGGATAACAGCTTTTTGGGCATCCTTACGATAAGTGACTGTTTCAACGCGGTCTTGATCTTTCGCTTGAACTCCACTTACAGCTGGGATTTCTGATTTATCTGCTGTGTAACCTGCGATAGTTGGAGAGACTACTTTATCAAACGTATCATCATTAGTTGTCCAGTCTTGGAAGTCGATATGACCTGTTACCAAGTTGACATTACTCCAACGTTTGAAGTTCAGTGTTTCAACCACATCATCCTTAGCCTTACTTCCATCTTCATAAACATAATGGATAGTACGGCTAACACTTTCCTTGTTATCCAAGTTTTCAACGGTTCCTGGCCAACGTGGGCTATCTGGTTGTCCTGGATTGACTGGTGTATTTGGTTGTGGGCTTGGGTTATCTGGGTTAACCGGTTCAACACGTTCTGAAAGGGTTACAGTGTAGACTTGGTCACGTGCTGTATCGTAGTCATAAACCTTAGCACCACCTGCTGTGAATTCATCGCTGACAAGATTGTAACCTTGTTTCTTGAATTCATTGATTTGACTTGTAGTGCTGTAGGCAATGGATTCACCTGACTTACCTGTCACTTCATCTGTTTTGAGAATATGATTGCCGTTAGTGCTTACATAACGGATAACAGCTTTTTGATTTTCTTTTTCAATGACTACATTAGAATCTTTACCAACAGCATCTAAATCATTATCGTCGTTTGGATCAATAGTTTTTGTTTCTGCATCATATCCACGAATAGATTGGTTGTCACTAATTTTCCAACCAACTGGTGCATTAGGAATTTCAGTTACATCTGCTCTTGTTGTATCATTAAAGTCGTTTTTATATTGTCGACGAATAGCTGCTTCTTTATTTTCTACTACTTCACCATTTGAATTGATGTAATGTCCATTTTTATCGACTAGATTGATATAACCTAAATCCTTATACCAAACGTTGATTTCTGTCTCAGGGGTAAAATCTGGATTAACTGTTAACTCATCCACACTCTTAGCATCTGCATAATGACCTGGATTGACTGGAGTCATAACTTTCTTGAAAGTATAGTCCAAATCTCCAATATCACGTTTCCGGCGACGTGAACGTGATTGTGCTGCATGGGCTTCAATAGCACTCTTTAATTGCAAGCGGGCTTCTTGGTCTAAGGGAATATTCCATCCGCCTTCTTTATTGGCCTTTGCATCTTCTACTCGGAGTCCTTTAACAGGTTTTAAGGCGCTTTTATCTTTTTCTACCTTAGAAGTTTGTTCAGTTACTTTTGATTCAGCATTTTTCGTTTCAACTGATTCAATTTTACTCACTACTTCAGCTTTATCAGCAACTTTAGTTGTCCCTCTAAGTTCCAAAGCGATAACTGCTGCTTGAAGATCAGACTCTGCTTGAGATAATTCTGACTCTGTCACATCTGCTTTATTTAATAATCCTTTAGCAGATTGGATACTATTTTGAAGGCGTTTTACACTATCTTCAGTATATAACTTAAGCTCCAATTTTTCTGCACGCGAAAGAGCCGTTAACAATTTTGACTTGTCAACAGCATCTTGATGACTTACTTCTTCTTTTTTATCTTTTGCTTCTTCAACTTTTTCTGCTGGTGCTTTAGCATCTTCAGATTTAGCTGGAGTTACTTCTACTGGATTAGCAACCGTTGGAGCTGCATAGGTTGTTTCTTTCTTAGCTGTAGAAACTTCTGCTGGTTTGGTAGCTTCTTCTACCTTATCAACAGAAACACTGTTAGTAGCTTCTGGATTTTTTTCATCCGCTTGTACAGCTTGAGCATTAACAGCTGATCCTAAGACCAAGGCTGTCCCAAGTAAAACACTCGCTGCACCAAAGTGATACTTACGAATAGAAAATCGTTGTTGCATGCTATACCAGTCAAATGATTTCTTATGTGAATGTTTCATTGTGAACTCCTAGATAGTATTTTATAGTTCTCACTCTACAACTATTTGATATATAAATCAATAATTTCTAAGCAATTAATATATTCTCTTTTTGTACCTAGAAGCCACTTATCTTATTCTTATTTTTCTGTTTAATCCAAACGCTTTTTCTACTCCAACATTTTTGTACACTTTAGACAATAATATGATATAATGAATTAAGGAGGAAATTACCTATATGCGCAACCTTTTATCCACAAAAGCTCAAAGACAATTACGCTTAATAGAGATTTTAATTCAGAATCGTAATTGGATGAGATTACATGAACTCGCTGACAATTTAGGATGTACAGAACGAATTCTAAAAAATGATTTAAATGAATTACGAACAGCTTTTCCAACTATCGACATTCAATCTTCCGTTAACGGAATTATGATAGATTTAGAAGTTAACACTAGTGTAGAAGATGTATATCAATATTTTCTTGCCCATTCTCAATCTTTTCAATTACTTGAATATATGTTTTTCAATGAGGGACTACCTATTTATCGAACAGTTGAAAATCTTCACTCAAGTAATGCCAACCTCTATCGATTAGGCCGAAATATTACAAAAACTCTATCATCACAATTTCAGATTGAATTATCTTTTACTCCTACTGCAATTCTTGGTAATGAAACGGATATTCGCTATTTTTTTGCCCAATACTTTTCTGAGCGCTACTATTTTCTAGACTGGCCTTTTCCTGACCTTCCTGAGGAGGATTTAACAGAGTTTGCTGATTTCTTCTATAAAATCACGAATTATCCAATGCGATTTTCAATTTATAGAATGTACAAATTGATGATAGCTATCAGTATTTACCGCGTCAAAAATGGTCATTTTATCGACTTACCCAATCATTTCTTCGATGAATACTACCCTCTTTTGATGAATATTCCAAATTTTGAGGAGCTACTTGTCCATTTCTCTGAAAAACTGGGACTTGAAATCACTCCAGATATCATCGCCCAAATTTTTATATCCTTTATTCAAAACAATCTTTTCTTAGATCCTCAAGAATTCTTCAACTCTTTAGAAGAGAACAGTGAAGCAAGATACTCTTACCAATTACTTAGTCAAATATTAGAACGCCTATCAAAACAATATAAGATTACCTTTACTAACCACGATGAACTGATTTGGCATTTACACAACACTGCTTTCTTTGAAAGACAAGAAGTCTTTTCTACCCCAATCTTATTTGAACAAAAAGCATTGACGATTAAAAAATTTGAAGTTTACTTCCCAGACTTTATAGGAAGTGCACGTCAAGAACTGGCTCAATACCGTCAAGCAATTGGACAGCATGACCATCCTGAACAGTTGGAACACTTGATGTACACCATCTTAACCCATGCTGAAAACCTCTCTACTCAGTTGTTAGAAAATCGACCACCTATCAAGGTTTTGATTATCAGTAACTTTGACCATGCTATATCCCTTACCTTTGTTGATATGCTTTCCTATTACTGTAATAACCGCTTTACCTTCGATATTTGGGATGAATTGAAAACAAGTCCTGAGATTTTAAATCAGACAGATTACGATATCATCGTGTCTAATTTCTATATTCCAGGAATTACTAAGAAGTTTATTTGCCGAAACCATCTGTCAATCATGGATTTGGTTAATCACCTCAACACTTTATCAAATGAGATTCATATATCCAATACTTTATAAACTAAAAAGTGGCTCTTTGTCAACTGTAGTGGGTTGAAGAAAAGCTAAGCTCGAGAAAGGACGAAATTTGTCCTTTCTTTTTTGATGTTCAGAGCAATAAAAATCCTTTTTTTGAAGTTTTCAAAGTTCCGAAAACCAAAGGCATTGCGTTTGATAAGTTTGATGAGATTATTGGTTGCTTCCAATTTGGCGTTGGAATAGGGTAACTGAAGGGCATTGACGATTTTCTCTTTGTCCTTTAGAAAGGTTTTAAAGACAGTCTGAAAAAGAGGATGAACCTGCTTGAGATTGTCCTCAATGAGTCCGAAAAATTTCTTCGGCTCTTTATTCTGAAAGTGGAAAAGCAAGAGTTGATAGAGATGATAGTGGTGTTTCAAGTCTTCGGAATAGCTCAAAAGCTTGTCTAGGATTTCTTTATTGGTTAAGTGCATACGAAAAGTAGGGCGATAAAAACGTTTATCACTCAGTTTAAGACTATCCTGTTGAATGAGCCTCCAGTAACGCTTGATAGCCTTGTATTCATGAGATTTTCGTTCAAGTTGATTCATGATTTGGACACGAACACGACTCATAGCACGGCTTAGATGTTGTACAATGTGAAAGCGATCTAGAACGATTTTAGCACGCGGAAAAAGTTGTCTAGCTAAGTCATAGTAAGGACTAAACATATCCATAGTAATGATTTTCACTCGACAACGAACGGCTCTATCGTATCGAAGAAAGTGATTTCGGATGACAGCTTGTGTTCTACCTTCAAGAACAGCGATGATACTGAGGTTATCAAAATCTTGTGCAATGAAACTCATCTTTCCTTTTGTAAAGGTATATTCGTCCCAAGACATAATCTCAGGAAGGCGAGAAAAATCAGGCTTAAAGTGAAAGTCATTGAGCTTGCGAATGACAGTTGAAGTTGAAATAGACAACTGATGAGCAATGTCGGTCATGGAAGTTTTTTCAATCAGCTTCTGAGCAATCTTTTGGTTGATGATACGAGGTATTTGGTGATTCTTCTTGACGAGAGAAGTCTCAGCGACCATCATTTTCAAGCACTGATAGCACTTGAATCGACGCTTTTTAAGAAGAATTCTAGTAGGCATACCAGTCGTTTCAAGGTAAGGAATCTTAGACGGTTTTTGAAAGTCATATTTCTTCATTTGACTTCCGCAATCAGGACAAAGTGGAGACTCATAATCCAGTTTAGCAATGATTTCTTTGTGGGAATCCCTATTGATGATATCTATAATTTGGATATTAGGGTCTTTAATATCGAGTAATTTTGTGATAAAATGTAATTGTTCCATATGAATCTTTCTAATGAGTTGTTTTGTCGCTTTTCATTATAGATCTTATGGGACTTTTTTCTACAACAAAATAGGCTCCATAATATCTATAAGGGATTTACCCACTACAAATATTATAGAGCCTAAAAAGTCAGCATGATTTTGCTGACTTTTTCTCTTATCTGATTTCTATACTTCCTTAACAAAAACCAATTCCTGTGGTTGGGACAGGTCTTCTCTGTAAACAAATCCTGCAAAGCTTAAGCGACGAGCTTCCTCCACCGTCTGCACTTGATTTTGTATCAGGGCTGTCAGGAAAGCACCACGCGCTTTCTTTGAAATAGTTGAATGAATCTTCAGCTGACCACCTCTATCCTCCATGAATTTGAAGGTCACCATTTTTCCTCTGATTTCCTTAGAAAATACAGTCTCAAACTCGGATGACAAGAGAGAGAAAATTAGGTCTTCACCATTCATAGCTTCATCATAGGCTGCCTTCCAATGGCTCTTCAAAGTATTACCAGCGACTTTTAATTTCATCAAAAAGTCCAAACGGTGAGGGGCCATAGGTGACAAGGAAGGAACAACACCGTACAAAGCCGAGGTGATGAAGACATGATTTTCAAGATAGGCTTGTTCTACCTCGGTCAGTTTGTCTCTCTTAATATGACGATACATAAGCCCATCAAAAAGTTTCAAGGCTGGATAGTTTTGACCAGTTTGCTTTTTCAAGGCTTGGATATTTTGAAATTCTTCCGCCGCCTTCTCAGCTGATACCTTGTAAAAACTCTCCAATTGACTAGCAGAATAGAGGGCCAAGGCATCCAGCACGGCCTGACTTTCTGGTCTTAAAGGAGTTGCTTCGATACTTGGCAAGTCTGTGTTCATTTCTTTTGCTGTTGGGATTAAAATTTTCATATTGATAGTGTAGCATATTTTTTAGCCACTACCAAGAAATTCATCTGAAAAACCTCGGTTTGACCGAGGCTTCTCTATTTATTTGGGCCATCCTAACCAGACAGCCACGAGAACAAGGGCTAGGCCAGCTAAACTTGTTAAGATAGATAAGAATTTATCTTTTTTCTCCTTGAACTGAG
>ERZ773037.647-NODE-647-length-18805-cov-5.630773_pt1 | contig 18805 bp, 22 predicted proteins | sample MGYA00511466_ERZ773037 | MGnify/ENA primary metagenome ERZ773037 (study PRJEB29015, sample SAMEA2738146) | human oral metagenome | biome: human oral; feature: human-associated habitat; material: saliva | place: China | collected 2202 ... | reverse complement strand
CACTTCCGCGAATCTTAATCAAACGAAGTCCGTATTCTTCAAGAATCTTATTTGTGACAACGTTACGGTCATATACCACTACCACACCTGGAGCGATTGTAAGGGTGTTTGAACCGTCGTTCCATTGTTCACGTGCTGCTGCTACTGTATTTCCGCCACCGCAACGAATCAAATGAACTTTATCAATACCAAGATTCTTAGCAAGCAATTCTGCTAAATCACCTTTTTCTTCTGCAATATGAAGTTTTTCATTTTCATAAGTAACAGAGTACACACGAAGATCGCCTTCAATTTCTGGGTGAATAGTGAATTTATCATAATCAACCATTGTGAAGACTGTATCTAAGTGCATGAATTTACGATTATTAGCAAATTCAAATGCAATCACTTTCTTAAAGCCAACATTCTTCTTAAAGATATTGACCAAGAGTTTTTCAATAGATGCTGCGTCTGTACGTTGTGAAATACCTACTGCAAGAACATCTTTAGAAAGAACTAGTTCATCTCCACCTTCGATACGAGTTGTTTCTTCACGGTTATAAACCAATTCAACATTACCACCATATACTGGATGGTGTTTAAAAATGTATTTACCATAAAGTGTTTCACGATTACGTGTATCTGAATACATGTGATTCAGTGAGACAGCATTCCCAATTGTTGCAAATGGGTCACGAGTGAAGTAAAGGTTTGGCATTGGATCAATAGCAAATGGATAGTCAGATTCTACCAAATCCGTCAAACCTTTGGCATCTGCTGGAATTTCTGGCAGTTCAGCTTTTTGGAAACCAGCCATTGTCTTTTCAACCAATTCAAGGTTATCTTCTATACCATGAAGAATATCACGGATAGCAACTTTTGTTTGTGCTCCGCGAATATTTGCTTCATTCAGATATTCTTCAATAAATTCATTACGAATTTCTGGAGAAGTCAATGATTCAGCAGCCAACTTTTCAAGGTAAAGAACTTCAATACCTTCTTTACGAAGAGCGTCTGCAAAAGCATCATGTTCTTTTTGAGCGTCTTCCAAGAATGGAATATCGTCAAAAAGCAGACGTTCCAAATGATCCGGCATCAAGTTTTCCAACTCTTTACCTGGACGATGCAGCATAACTTTTTTCAGTTTTCCTATTTCTGAGAAAACATGAATAGGATGTGTAGACATCTTATGTCCTCCTCTTTTTCTTTGTGACTTAAGTTTCTTTAAGCCCTATTTACATGTTTTATTGTAATATCTTTTGTTTGCGCTTTCACAATCAATTATACATTTAAAATGCCAAATCCTTCGCTTTTTTTAAAAGAAATTCTAATATTATTTCAAAATAAAACGCTTTCTCTAAATATTTTATGCATTTTATTGGTTTTATGAATAATTATTTTTTAGAAACAAATGAAGTTTTTGAGTATATTTTAAATGTTTAGGTTTCTAAATTAAAAAAGGACCAAAAATTGCTTTTTTGACTGCAATTCTGTCCTTCTTTTCTACATATCTTCAAAATACTTTAAAAAGTATTCTTTATTCAAAAAGACGAGTTTCTTTCGATTATATTGAATAATGTTTTCTTCTGTTAATTTTTTCAAAACTTGATTCACCGTTTCACGAGTAGTCGCACCTAGTTTAGCCAACTCTTTCATACTAAGTGCAAAAGGGATGTCATCTCTATATTGGCAAAAATCAATACATAAAATTGAAATCGCTTGAATAACTCGCTCTGTCGCACTAGCCAAAACAGAATTTCGCAAACGTAACTCATGAAAACGTAAAATATTTGACAACTTATGTGTGATAAATAACATCTGCTCTATTATTTGTTTGGAATAATATTCATACAAGTCAACAGGAATAGAAAAATATTCCAAATCTGTCACAGAAATCCCAGAATAATGATAATCTTTATCCTCAAACATGCCACCATAAGGAAACATGGTATTTTCTTTCACATAGTCAATGTAATTAAACGAATCTGTCTGGTCATACTGTTCAATCCGAACATAGCCCTTATAAATCAAAAAAAGTCGCTCTCGTTTGTCTCCAGAAAAGAAAATAATTTGCCCTTTTGGCACTTTGCGAAATTGAATCTCAACAGCTATTTTATCAAAAAATTCAACTGGTAAATTTTTAAAAGCAGGATGTTCTCTAATGTAACGATAATGCTCTTTGTTAATCATGATATTCTTGTAATCCTCTTTACATTCTGTTTTTATTATAACATAAAAGGCCCTCCTCTAAAAGAGAGCCTTTACATTTTTAATAGAACCTTATCTTTTGCAGCACAATTTTTGGAATTTTCGTCCATTCGCTTTAATTCATATTCACACGATGCCATTCATTGATAACATAAGCTAATTGACCAACTTGTGTAATACCAACACCGCTAATTTCATTACTCTCAGGAGTTGTCCCACCCAGCCCCGCTGTATAAAGAGCAATCAAATAAGGCTTTTCTTCACATACAATTGCGTCTATATTCAGGGCTTCTGCAACGTAACCTGGCTTTTGATAAATTGGAATATCTCTTACATACCGTTTATAGTATTCGTTTGGAAAAGATTCACCGATATAATACAAAAGATCTTTATACTTTTCCTGATGTTTCCAAAGGTAATCCAAAACCTGAATATAATAGTCAGTCGTGGTTTGATTTTGTTGGTTGATCGTCTCAACTTCCCCCTTGCCTTTTCCATAGTGCTGATACATTGTATAGGCTTTATCCAAGCCACCTAAGCGCTCAGCTAAGGCATAAGCTGGCGTATTTTCAGAATAAAGAAGGGAATACTCCTGCATTTCAGGGATGTTCATGGTTCCATTAAATGCTGCTACATAGTTATTATGTTCACTGATATACTCATAGCGAGTATGGGTAATATCAAACCGCTCGGTCATTGATAAATTTCCTTTTTCTACCTCATCAACGACCAACATATTTAATGGCAATTTGTAAGTCGAGCCCGCTGTCATCGGTTGCGTTTCATTCATAGCGTAGATTTGTCCACTCGTTAAGTCCTTATAAGAAAATGCAACCTGCGAATGCTCTATTCCCATCTCATCTAGATAAGCCTTTACAACTTGAACCAAATTTAGATTAGCATAATCATAATACAAACCATAGGCTTCCATTACAGGCAAATCAGATTCCATGACTTTCTGCTTTTCTTCTATACTCTTTGACGAAACACGAGTGACTAATTTAGACTCTTTTGACGAATTTTTTGGCTTTTCTTGACTGGTAGGATAATTTGCAGCTACTTTCGTAGGATGTGCCTTTCTAGCTTGGCCAGAGTATACAGCACTTGATACTAATACACCGCACATCATAAAGCAACCAATCAAACAAAGAATCATTGTCTTTCTACTCACGCACTCCTCCTAACTTATATACCTCATTATATAGGAAGAATGGACATTTGACAAGATGGAATGCACAGAATCATCATCCGTTTTTAATTCTTACTAATGATGATTCAATAGCGTTTTCTATCATTCAATCCTTTTCTCATCCCTAGATAAAATGATAATGTAAGAAGAACCATTGCCAACCCAAATCGGAATAATCCTTTACTCTTTTTGATGCCAGTTTTGGGTAATTGCAGATTCTTTTGCTCTTTTATCCCATTAAATTCCATTTCACTATTTGTCGGCAATACTGAAGTTTTATGAGTATGGTCTGCTGAATTTGATTTTGAAATTTCACTAAAGTCTTTTGGTAAGGATTCCTCATTGTTTTTTAAGTCAATAGAAGCTGGTTCTTGGTTTTGTTTAACTTTTTTATCATTTTTATTCTCTTGATGTTGAGAATTATCTTCTTGCTTTTTGCCTGCCGGCGCTTTATGAAAATACAGATAATCATAGAGTTCTTGAGCAGTGATACCTCCACCGACCCAACCGGAAGTTAATGTGCCATTTTTAAGATAGAGTATCGTTGGGGTCCCAGGAATACCAACTGTTTTAAATAAAAATTCTTTGGCATGTTCATCAAAATCTTCACCGTCCGTATTATAGTATTCTAATTTTCCACCTGTTAATTGATTAAACTTTTTTAGTTCAGGAGAGAATTGTCGACAAAAATAACAAGTTTCCCGTCCTACATAAATCGTATGTTCTTTATTATCCGAAGTAAAAGCCGAATAAACATCTTTTATCCTAGCCTTAGGAAGTTTAGCTATATTCTCACGATAAGTAGCAACATCAACCTCTTTTGATTCTTGAGAATTTGGAACGCCATTTGCTGCAGAAGTTTTGTTTGAAGTCGAAGCAGATTTATTGTTTGTCAAGTTTTCCTTTTCTACAACTGTATCTTCCTTTGACTCTGGCATACTTACGGATTTCGTATCTGTTACAATTGAATCTTGATTTGCGTCATTTTTAACAACAGCTGCTGTCGAAGCTTCAGACACTATTTCAGTTGTATCTGGGCGTTGCTCCTCCTTATGAACTCCATCAGCAAAAACCATGTCGTTTCTAAAAGCAAGCAATAGCACCGAACTAAATAAAAGTGATTTTAGCAATTGTTTTTTCATCATTTTAAACTCCTTTATGTTCTATTTACAGTATAATACAACTATCTCGGTTTCATTTTCAAAAATCCTAAAAGGTAGCTCTGATAGCCTGAATGGTAAAAAGTAAGAAACAGGAAAACAAACAAGCTGTCTTCCTGTCGATAATTTTCAATATCAAATGATAAATTTTCTTAAATATTTAAAATATGAACGAAAATATACTACCACAAATAGGATACTGATAGAAATGAAAGAATGATAATAAATTTCTTATGTGAAGTTACAAAATATATTATCAAGAGAACCAGTAAATATAATAAACTAATTAGTAAAAATTTCATCATCATCTTATTTTTTTGAGATTTTCTTACATTTATCCAGAAAGTAAATAATTGGTTTATCTAACCAAGTTAATATCATCATAGTGATAAAACCTAGTGCGAAACTTTTTATATCAAACATTTATTCCCCCATTTCACTTACCACCAACAAGTAGCTCCATAACCAACTCCACCAATAATAGCTCCCCCAACAGCTCCTGCAACTACTCCTTGCCATGTTCTGGTCTTGATTCCTAATCTCAATCCATTACCCGCACCACCAGCAATACCCGATTTTGCAAAATCACCCCAATTACAACCTCCTCCTTCAACACGTGCCAGCATTTCAGAGTTCAGTGCTTCAAATTTTTCCAATGTTTTTGTATTCATGATGAATACCTGTTTTTTATTTTAATAATTTCAACCTGTTGCAACTTAATAAACTTAGTATAGCACACGACGTATTTTATAAATCTGCAAATCCTGAATGGTACTTCTGACGTCCTGAATAGTGATTGTTCCAAATTGGTCTGCTAAAAATCAAAGACTCTAAGTGAATTATAACTTAGAGCCTTTTTAGAAATGCTATAAAAGTGGTCAGAAAAATCAATTTATTTATCTACAAACTCTCTTGAATACGGTATTCTTTTTCAAATGTTTTTTGAGAAACTACCCGATGATTGCTTATATCCAAATAATCACCAATATAGCCCAACACATACATACCATAACCTGCAAATCCACCGCCTATTGTTCCAACTGTACCAATTTTTAAATTCTCCACAGTAGAAGGATTCAGACCAGCCATTAAAATCCGAAGATGATCATCCAACCAATACAAGTAATTTTTAGCAAACGCTTCTTTCACCCAATCAGGTTGTTCAGCTTCTCTGCTAATTTTCCAAACATCAGCTATTTTATTTTTATAAATCGCTTTCATTTACACCCTCCCAGATGTTATCGAAAATCTTTCTTGATATGCTACTCTCCTATTTTCCACACAATTTTGTGTTCACTTATTATACCATGTCCAGTACCAATCTTTTCAGTGGTCTTATATAGAAGCTAATTATCAATCCACACAAATACCTAGATTATTCTAATATGATACAAAGCCCTCAGCTCCTTTAACTGACTTGATTCAGTACTTGACAGTCGTATATTATTGTTTAAAAGTACTTTAGAAATATCAATATTCATACGATTCAATATATAAGGTGTAGATGTCCCATCAAACTTCAATTCTGTTCGATAAGAATCCAGCACTTGATATAGTGGATTCGCGTTTTTACTATCAAATTCAGAAAACATTTGGTTGATAAGAAAAATTGCTCGTCCTCTTCTTTCCTGCCCACCAGCAAACCATCTTAAAGTTCCCATAATATTACTCCTAAAACAATCTAATTTTTATATTCGCTTTTAAAAGACTTGTTAATGTCTTGGAATCTACGGACCATATTCTGCCCAGCCTTTAACAATAACATCTGTAGTTGCTTGAAATATTCCTTTAGTAACTTTATAATCTCATCGACCATTACTATAGCGACATGCATAACCATTTGCTCCTACCATAACAGGCTTTCAATATCCTGAACCTCCACCACTAATTTCGGAAAGCTGAACATCTGATAGCTCATTTACAACTTCACCTTTTAGATTTAACATAAAATTCTCACTCTCTTTCATTTTTTAATATATTATTATTTAAACACAAAATATAACCAACAGTATAAAACACAACAATAATATGACAATAGAAAAAGGACAAAATATTAGGAATATCTGAGAAGAAAATTTTATAACCAACAAATGTAATTATAACAATAAAGATCAGCAATGTTTTTTTAACAAACTTTTTGTATAAATCAAAAGTTTTTGATAAAATAATTTCAGGTCTATTCTGGTTGTATGCAAAATAATGAATTAATATTTCTAATACCAAACTAGAGAGACCAAGATTTAGTATGTTAATCACTTTAATTTTAAAATACATTCCTACTATAGTAATTAATATAATAGATATCAGCATTGTTATTATTGCTCTCTGTGTATTCTTCATATTTATCCCCTTTTAACCTCCTTAACAAATAAATTGTTTCCCTAATAACTAGCTCTACCAAATTTGCAAGAATTTCAGAATTCAACACTTCAAATTTTTCTAATATTTTTATATTCATCATAATACCTATTTTTTAGCTCACTTTGTTCTATTTCAATCTAATAAACTTGATATAACATTTTTATCTTTGTAGCTGTCCAAATCTTGAATGGTATAAATCTTAAAATAGTCTACCAAAAAACCAAAGGTTCTAAATAACGAATCACTTAGAACCTTTTTTCTGAAAAACCGTGCCTATTTTTTGATAAAATATTACATAAAACTCAATTTGTCACATAGTAAACTGGGGTAAAACATGTAGAAAAATAAACATCACTATAGCTGACAAAGTAATAGCAGATATCAAAGTAACTTTATTATTCAGTTTCAATATTTTTATACAGATAAAAATATAGACTGAACTCACTGCATAAGTTACAATAATCGCATAAAGCTGCTTTAAATCATGTGCCCAATAATCTAATAACATGGCTCCTATCAAGCCACACAAAATACATAATTGTAGCTTCTTTAAATAGGTCATTATGTTTATCCTCTTTATTAGTTTGTACTATAAACCACTACATGCAGCTAATACTCCCGGAACGCTACCTATTAAACTAATCGGAGCTAACATTCCTCCAAATGTCGCTCCCCATGTTGCGGCTAAACAAGTATAATGTGCTTGTGTCATACCTGTAACAGGTGTTCCTCCTGGTCTCTTTCCCCCTTCAACACTTGCTAGCATTTCAGAGTTCAGTACTTCAAATTTTTCGAGTGATTTTGTATTCATGATGAATACCTCCTTTTTATTTTCATATTTTTGTCCTGTTGCAACCTGACGAATCTAGTATAGCATATAACATATTTTATAAATCTGCAAATCCTGAATGGTACTTCTGACGTCCTGAATGGTATTTTTAACCATTTAGGACGTCAAAGCCATCATTTGGGATCTCAATGAAATGTTTTATGAAAATTTTGTAGAATAAGAATATAAGGTTACTTCAAAATAGGAGATACGATGAAGAAATTAGCATTTTCACTCATTTTTATAATACTTTTTACTATTTTACTGGCAGGTCTTCCAGAAACTTTAGCCCTTCATATTGCTATTTTGTTTCAGTGGAATTTGACAGCAGTTGGTGTTATGGTATTAATTCAAGAGATATTGATGCTGTTCTTCATCCTTTATCTCTTGAAACGAGCAGATTTATCCTCTATTTTTAAAAGGAAGAAAATCCGTAAACGTGATATCGCAGCTTTTCTTACTTTACTGTTCATCTTTTTCTTATTGGCAGACATAAGGAAAAACTTGGTGCAATATATGGCGCGAACGACTATGAATACCAAACTTTATAGTAAGGTTGGTATCTGGAGTGGAGGAAAAATTTTTGATATTTGTAGTATTCTCATAACGGTATTGATGAGTCCAATTATAGAAGAACTTTTTTATCGAGGATATGTCATGTCTCGGTTCTTTACCAATTCAAACTATTATTTAGACGTCTTGCTTTCTGCTAGTCTATTTACGTTAGGACACATGATCTTACTTCAGAGAGACTGGGTCAATCTCAGTTTTTACTTTTTAAGTGGATTGGCATTATCTCTATTTTACCGTTATAGTCAAAACATCCGACTTCAGATTCTCTTTCATGTATCGTGGAATTTATATACTTTCATAGCCTCTATCTGGTATATCCTTTATAATTGGATTTATTTTCATTTCTTTTTTTAGTAAGCAAAAACAAACTGATAGCTATAAAGTGTTATCAGTTTGTTTATTTTTTGAATCTATCGAATATTTTTATATTTTGTTCTTGTGAACTTCCAATCCTTTTTATATAATAAATACTAGAATTACACATAATTCTTACATATTTTATCAATCGGGAACATTATAAAAATGAATATTTTTATTTTAGAAGATGATCTTACTCAACAATATTATATGGAGACTATTGTTGAAGAAATTATCGAAAAACATCATCTTCAATATCATCATTTTGAAGTTGTTGGAAAACCTAAACAATTACTAGAAGCCATATCTGAGAAAGGAAGCCATCAGATTTTCTTTTTAGACATTGAAATCAAAACCGAGGAAGAAAAGGGCTTAGACGTTGCTAAAAAGATACGCGAGATAGATCCTTATGCCATCATTGTCTTTGTAACCAGTCATTCTGAATTGATGCCTACAGCGTTTAAGCTGCAAGTGGGTGCCCTTGATTATCTTGACAAATCGTTATCAAAAGAAATCTTTAAAAAACGGATCGAAACTGCACTGCTACATACTGAAAGCCTAACAGGTAAAGGGCTGGCAGACGATGCTCTTCTCTTTGAAACACCTCATACACAAATACAAGTGCCATTTAAAGATATTCTTTATATTGAAACTTCCTCTCGTCCTCACCGCTTAGTTCTTTACACACATAGAGGACGTACGGAATTTACTGCTAATCTTTTAGATATTTTAAAAAAAGAAAAACGGTTCTACCAATGTCATCGCTCCTTTGTTGTTAATCCAGCTAATGTCCATCAAGTGGATAAAGTAAATCATATCCTTCACTTCCAGAATGGTGCTACTTGTCTTGTTTCTAGATCAAAAATAAAAGGGTTAACAGAAGCCATTGCAGCCCTGCACCGGAGGGAATGATATTATGGTGCAATTATCATTGATTATCATAGACATGTTTTTATTGTTGTTTCTGTTTTCCTACATTAGTGGACAAAAATTAACAACTAGAACATATCTGATAGCAATTCTAACCAATTTACTTTATAGTATAATTTTTTCTTTTATTCCAAATAGTTTATTTTCTTATCTGATAGGTCCAACTTATTTTTTAATTTTTTCTTGGATTGTTGGAAAATCTTACAACAAAACATTAAAAATTTTTTACGGACTTTTTCCAATCACACTATGGAATTTAATTCAACGCTTGATTATTTTTTTCATATCTCCTTTATTTAGTTTTAGTGTAGAAAGCCTCAATAAAAGTTTTTTTGGTCCGATTGTCACATCAATTATGGCAACGCTGATAGTATTACTTTTTTTGCGTTTAATTCAATATAATTTTAAGACATTAAAATCTCAAAAAATTAATCACAACGATAAGAAAATTATCATCTTTGTAAATATCAGCATGATTGTTTATCATCTTATTGTTCAAGTTCTATCTTATTTAGAAAACGAGAGTAACATACAGACACTAAATTTTAGAGAAAGTTTAGTAGTTCTTTATCTTATCCTTTTTGTGAGTGTTGCCAATTATTTAGACCGTCATTTACGAGAGAGAATCCAAAATGATTTAATGCTTCAAAAAGATTTACAGTTAAAAAATATGGAAAACTACAGTCATCACATTGAAGAACTGTACACAGAAGTTCGGAATTTTCGGCATGATTACGAAAATATTTTAATGACCTTAAAATTAGGAATTGAACAAAATAATCTAGGTATTGTAAAGAATGTATATCATTCTGTTTTGAAAGATTCCAATAAGCGCTTTCGCAATCCCAAGTATGATATCGGACGGTTAGTCCATATCAAAAATGAAGCTTTAAAGAGCCTGCTAGCTGCTAAATTTGCACAAGCTCAAGAGCATAATGTAGCCGTTTCATTGGAGGTTCCAGAAGATATTTACCCGCAAGGAATGGAATTAGTTGACTTTATCACCATTGTCTCCATTTTGTGTGATAATGCTATTGAAGCTGCTGCTCCAACTATGACGATCGCTTATGTTTTGTCAGAAAACAAGCAGGTATTCTCCATTGAAAATACTATAAAAGAGGAACATATAGACATGTCCCGTATTTTTGATGCAGGAGTTAGTTCTAAAGGAGCTGGGCGAGGAATTGGATTATCAAATGTCTTAGCAATTCTGGATAGGTACCCAAATGTTTCTCTTACTAGCGCTAGTCAAAATTATCGTTTCCAGCATGTCCTTGAGATTCATCTGAATTAAAGAAAACCATTGCTGTAATATCAAGTACAGTAATGGTTTTTATGTTATCCTAAATCAGGTTGTCCAAGTTTGCCTAATTTATACTTTTTTAAATAAGGACTAAATAAGTCTTCCAACCAGCCGCCACCGACGACTTGTTCGAGTTCTTGACTTGTAAGTGTATGAAAATGATCCAATGTTTGTTTTTTGTCCATAATAGGAACCTCCTTTTTGATATATTTATTATAATCCAACTGTTGAATAATGAATCGTTAAATCTTAAACGGTAGTGATTTCGTCCTAAACGGTCATTCGACATTGTTTAACAGTTTGTCTTTGTAGTAATCAAAGAATGATTTTTTCGCAATGACAATAGTTACTCTTCCTTGCAGGCCATACTTGATAACTTGTCCATTAGACTTAGAAATTTTAGCTTTGGCAGTTACTTTAAAAAGGCTTCCTTGTTTTGTTTCAGTAGCGGAAGTATCAATTTTATTGATATTTCCGATAATGGTGATGGACTGCTTTCCAGTTTTTTCTAAAGTTAAACGAGTGGTTTGTCCTTTTTTTAAATTGGTCATATAGGCTGAAGGTACATAATAAGTGATAAGGACTTCGTTTGTTTTGGTGATATCTGGATAGATTTGGGCAATTTCAGTTCCTTTAGGTAATAAGTTGTTCCCTTTTAACTTTTCACTAATATGCAGAACACCTGTTTCGGGAGCGACTAATCTATTGTTTTGAAGCTGTACATTTGCTTGATTCAATTGATTCTGTAAATCAGTGATTTGCGTTATAAGGGTTGCTAACTGTTGGTCAGCCGTTTGGATAAATTGTGTGCGGAGTACTTCGATTTTCGTAGAAAGACTATTGTCATAAGTCGCCGCAGTTCCAGTACCAGCTTTTTGAATCTTTAGATTCGCAATGGAAGAGTTTAAATTGGATATATTGGTATCAATTTGAGACAAATACTGATTTGTGAGGGAAGTATCTGGATTAGCTTGATACTGTTTCTTATACATGTTGAATGTTGTTTGATGTGGATTACTCTTGGGTAAATGTGAAGCATTCTCTGAGATGACCTGATGCAGTTCACGATAATCATTTATCTGTTTTGTTAAATCATTGATTTGCTGATCAATCGCAGCAATTGTGTTATGAGCCAAAGAAGCTTGTTTACTGACTTCGATATTGCTTTTTGAAATTCCTAATGATAGATCCTGTGATTGTTTGATAAAATTGTTAAAAGTATTAGCATAGCCAAATTCATCTTCACCCGAAAAAAGATTTATCCCTTGATGCAAACTCGATTTGAGTGTTTCTAAGCCAACTTTTTGTCGTTGATAAGTCGCAAGTTGAGTTTTAATAGCTGTTTGTTGAGAGACTTCCATATTTTTTACATATTGAATCAACAACTCTCCTTTTACGACTGCCTTATTTTCAGCTAAATGGTTAATCAAAATCGTATTATTGCTGCTTGATTGGATCATAGCAATGACTTTCGTTGGCGTAATTTCACCGATAGATTTGACAGTCACTTCCTTTTGACCAATAATGGAAAAAAGAACCAGAAATAGAACGAACAATACCAAAGGAAGAATAAGAACGGTCGCAAAGTTATGGTATCTTCGATGATAAAATTCTACACTTTTAAACAAATTGGGATTCATAATTCACTCCTTATTTATTAAATAAATGATGATAAAAGCCTTGTCTTTCCATCAATTCAGCGTGGGATCCAGTTTCAATAATCTGCCCTTTATCAAGAACAATCACTTGATTTGTCCGCTTTGAAATGCTGAGACGATGAGCAACAAAAATAATCGTTTTGTCTTTTAAGCCCATCAGATTGTCAATGACCTTTTTCTCAGTTAGAACATCCAATCCGCTCGTTGCCTCATCAAGAATAAGAATTGGTGACTTTGTTAAGAGGGCGCGTGCTAGAGCAATTCTTTGCTTTTGTCCACCTGATAGACCAGCTCCATCGGACAATTCTGTTTGATATCCCATAGGCATTTGTTCAATATCCGAACGAATTTCTGCAATTTCACAAGCGCGAATAATCTCTTCTTGAGAAAATATTTGATTCGTCCCTAATGTAAGGTTTTCTAAGATAGAACCACTAAAAATATAGGCTTGTTGTGGTAAATAATTGATATATTGACGAAGCGTCTTCTTATCAATCATTTTAAGATTATTTCCATTGAGACGGATTTGCCCTTTATAAGGCTCATAAAAATGAACCATCATTTTGGCAAGCGTTGTCTTTCCCGAACCACTGATACCGACTAAGCTCACCTTATCTCCTATTTTTATTGTTAAGTTAATATCCGATAACGTATCTCGTCCGAAGCCGTATTTATAGGAGACATTATGGAACGTAATATCACCAGTCAAGAAACCTTTCTCTATAAGTGTTTGCTTAGTTTTAAATTCAGACTCTACTAAATAAACTTCATTCAACCGCTTGTTAGCAACCTTAGCCGATTGCAGCTTAGTTTGCAGATTAATAATACTTTCAAGAGAATTTGTAAAATAAGAAAGTAGAGCCGTAAATGTGATGAGCTGCCCAATTGAGATTTTCTCAGATATAACTAAATGCGCACCGAGCCATAAAATAAGCACATTTAAAATTAATTGAAAGCCTTGTTTAAGAGTTGTTTGAAAAATAGAATATTTACTAAGCGTAAAAGATTTATCTAAATAATTTACAAATTCGCTGTCTATCTTTTGGTAACGAGCTTCTTCGCTTGTTAAAGATTTAATGGTTTCAATGCCATTAATATCTTCGATAATAGCAGAATTTACCATAGAATTGCTTTGCATGACGTCATGATTCATTTTTTCAAAAGGCTTTATAAAAGCAAAAATAATCACCATATAGATAGGAATAGCAAGCAGAGTGAGGAAGAAAAGGTTGGTATTCTGTAATAATAATACCCCTCCTACTATTATCAAAATAGAAAGGTCAAGAAAGAGTGAAAGTATTGTAGAAGCGAGAGCATCAATAATGGAATTAGCATCTGTAAAACGAGAAATAATCTCTCCAGTGCGTCTCGTAGCAAAAAAAGACATCGGTAATTCAAAAATATGTCGAATATATGATAAAATCACATCGATGGTCAGCCGCTGACTAAGTACAATCAATAAGTAATCTCTGGAAAAACTCATCATTTGCTGCAAAATATAAGTAATAATCAGACCAATAGACACTATTCCAAGAGTTGATCTCATTTGATTTGGAATGTATTCGTCTAAAATTCCTTGTAGGTAGTAAGATCCAACAATATTGATGAGTGTCACAAGCAAACTAGCTAAGACAATATAAAAAATCAAAGAACGCTGTTTAAAGATGAGTGGTAAAAAGCTAGTAAGCCCATTCTTCTTATCCTTATGTGGTTTATAGCTAGGTTCTGGTGCTAAAAAAATAGCAACACCAGTCCATTCTGTTGCAAATGTCTCTTTTGATATCTTAGTTATTTTTACACTTGGGTCAGGATCTCCAACTAGCAGACCTTTTTTCGTATTTTTATAGATAACATAATAATGTGGGAGTTTAGCTTTTTTCTGAACATGAACGATAAAAGGATAGGGAATAGCTTCCATATCAAACAAGGACATATCCCCTTGAATCGGTCGTGTCTCAAAACCTATTTCTTGTGCTGCTTGAACAATTCCAAGAGCCGTTGTCCCTTCTTTACTTGTCTTAGCAAGTTCTCTCAGATGTGCAAGAGAGTAGTCTGAACCATAGTATTTTGCAATGGAAGCAAGCGCAGCGACACCGCAATCTCTTGCATCTATTTGAGGAACAAATGTTTTCTTAACATTCACAACAATGATTTCCTTTCTAAAATAAACTCGGATTATTTTTTACGTAGCTAATAGTAGACACGTAATTTGAGATAAGCGTCTATTAAAACATAACTTATCATCATACTAAAAGCAAAGCCGGTTAGTAGAATACTTAATATGGGAATAGAATGGATAAATAAATAGCTGAGTGATAAAAAAAGAATAAACAGTGCTGGGGCATTGCTATTTCCCCAATTTTGAAATTTTTCTAATCGTAATAATGCAGTATTTGAAATATGAAATATTTTTTCTAAAATGAACATGTACACAGAAGAATTCCTTTCCTTTTTATACTCTGATTATCTCAAAATATTTCTGAAAAGCATTGTAAAAATCCCAAATGGTAGCTATAAGGTCCTGAATGGTTCAAAAAATACCGTTCAGGACCTATAATAGACCGTTCAGGATTTGCTCAGTTATCTTTCATTTGATATGGTAGGATATAAGTCAGGAGGAAACATAATGATTCAAATTCAACCTTTTTCGTTTATTAGCTCTATGTCGCTATATTTTATCGCTCTCTATCTTCGCACGATCCATCAATTATTTAAAATAAAGCTGCAATTGACGCATTCTGCACAAAGAACTTTTCGTCCAACTACTTATTTTGTGGTACAATCCAAATTTTTCTCATTTAAAGATGCCACCAAAAGAATTGAAACAATCCGAAAATATGATAAAAGAGGGAAAATTGTCCTTATTGGAGAACATATTGATTATGAACTGCTGTTTAGAAATCACTATCTTGTTTTCGGTGTCATTGATCGAACCAATGATCATTCTCTAAAATTTCTCAAGGAACAAATCTGGTTTTATTTGGCTGGAATTTATAAGTAATTCTTATGATATATGACAACAGAAAAAGACGAACCCTTTTCAGATTCGTCTTTTTCTATTTCGCTTTATATTTTATTTCACTGCTTTGTACAATTCATCTACCTTATTCCAGTTGATGACTGAGAAGAAGGCCTTGATATAATCTGGACGAACATTTCGATATTTCACATAGTAAGCATGCTCCCAAACATCAATTCCCAAAATAGGTGTTTTTCCTTCAGAGATTGGCGTATCTTGGTTAGCAGTTGACATCACTTCTAACTTACCTTCTTTGTTTACCACTAGCCAAGCCCAGCCTGAACCAAAGCGAGTCGTTGCAGCTGTCGTAAAGGCTGTTTTGAAATCGTCAAATGAACCAAAAGTTGCTTCAAGATCTGCTGCTAATTCTGCTGATGGTGCTGTTTCTTCTGGTGTCATCAATTCCCAAAAAAGACTATGATTCAAATGTCCACCACCATTATTAATAACCGCTTGACGAATATCGGTTGGAATAGACTCAACATCAGCTAAAAGTCGCTCTAAATCCTCACCGATTTCAGGATGTTTTGCTAGTGCCGCATTTACATTATTTACATAAGTATTGTGGTGTTTGTCATGATGCAAGTGCATGGTTTCTTCATCAATATACGGTTCCAAAGCATCGTAAGCATAAGGTAGATCAGGTAAAATAATTGCCATTGGTTTTTCCCCTTTATCATTTTATATGAAAATGATAACGTAGACCCACAAAATTTTCAACTTATTTGCTTATAAGTTGTGGGTTACAATCTTTAATAAAGCTAAGTCAAATAAGTAATCTTTTTCGTAAACCCCTGATTTAATTTGATAATCTGTTTCAATCAAGCAGTAGAGAGACTTTTGTAAAATTTCCAAGGATAATGAGCGGACATCGCGCAAGGCATATTTAATTTGATAAGGATTCACCTTTCGTCCCAAATAACCAGACAAATCTGCTACAATCTGACTTTCATTACGTCCATTTTCAAAGAGGATTTTCACTTGTGCAAATATACGAAACTGGCCTAACATAATCGCAATCAGCTTGATTTCATCTTCACCTTGCAAGGTCAAATCTCGTACCAAACTTCTCGCTGCGTCCACCTTTTGATGCAAAATCATCTGGGTAAGATCAAAAATATTATCCTGTAAAGTTTTTGGAATTGCTTCAGCAATGTCCTCGCTTGTAATGATGCCATCTTTTTTATAATCCTTTAAAAAAGCTAAGTTTTTACTAATTTCACTAAAATCGAAACCAGATTTAATAAGCAATTCTTCTAAAACTTGCGAACGAAGTTCCAACCCCTGTTCTTGAACTTGCTTACTAAAGTAGGTGCGTAAGTCTTGTTCTTTGGGCTCACTTACTTCAAAAATTTTACCATCTCGCTTGAGCAATTTTACAATTCGCCGTTTACTGTCTAACTTCCCTTCTGCAAAAATGACTAATTTTGTCGTATCTGCAGGATTTTCCAAATATTGCTCAAAAGATTTTAATTCCTCATCTGTCAAATAGCGCTTTTTAGCCGTTGTTATATCTAAAAAATGATCCAAAATAACGATTTTCTCTTCGGAAAAGAAGGGCAAACTCACTAAATCGATCTCCACATCTGGATAAGCAGCTTCTTTCATATCGAAATAAGCTACATTTAAATCTGCAACATCATATTGAATTTGATGCAAAAATTGTGATTTCATCCATTCAAATTGTCCTGTATCATCACCAGTCAAAATGGTTACGGCAGGCAAATTTTCTAAGCATAGCTGATTAACTTCTTCAATTGCTAGCATGATAACCTCCTTTTACGAGATTTATTTTTTAACACACTCTTTACTCTATCACAACTCTTAGGAAAAGACTGATTGGCATCTCAAACCAACCCCGTCCCACTTGCATCTTGCTTAATCTTGCCAGCTTTCATCAGACCGCCTAAAGCTTTTTTAAACTGTCCTTTGGAAATGCCAAAGGCAGTCTTTATATCCTCTGGGGACGACTTATCATTCAAAGTCATAAAGCCTCCTTGACTTTCTAGATGTGTCAGAATCATTTGAGCATCATTTCCCAGCATCTCAAAAGAGCGAGGTTTGAGTGAAAGATTGAGGGTACGATCAACTTCCCGAAAGCCAATCACCCGCACATCTAGCACTTGACCGAGACGTGGCTCGGTATAACGTTCGCTGGGGTGGATAAAGCCCAGCATATTGTTCTCCGGCAGATAAACAAAGGTGCCAGAGAGTTTGAGTCGATAAACAATGGCTGGCCAATTTTGATTTTGCATATTATTGTAGGCAGGACGAGCTAAGCGCTGAAAATCCTCCTGATAGGCCAAAAGTCCCCAGATTCGGTCTTTTTTATCGACATCTAGGCGAATATAAAGCTGATCCCCTTTTTTGGGCCAAAGTTCTTTTATTTCTGGCAAGATGTCCAGCGACACTACGATTTGCTTATCCGGAAGTCCTGTGTCGACAAAGACCCCCAGATCTTTGCGAACTTCTGTTACCATTCCCCAACCAAAAGTCGTCTGAGTTGCTGTGACTTCGAGAGTCGTCAGGCGAAGTCTCTGTTTCATATCACTATAGACAAAACCTTTGACCGTTTCTCCTAGCTGATACTTACCTTCTTCTTTAGCTAAAGCATAAGTCTGACCATCCTTTTGAACAAAGTAAAAGCGATCGTTTTCATCGGTTACTAGACCTGTTATAAATGTTGCAAGATTTGTATTCATTTTTCTCTTTCTATCATTTAAAGGAGCATTGCTTCAGCTCCCTTTCAAAAGAAACTCAGCTAGCCAAACTAACTGAGTTTTAGTTTTTCATTTTCAATCATGGAAAGAAACATCACACTTCAAGCAATTCTTTTTCCTTAGTAGAAGTCATTTCATCGATGTATTTAACAGCGTCATCTGTCACTTTTTGAATGTCTTTTTCAAGACCTTTCAGTTCATCTTCAGTAATTTCTTTTGCTTTTTCTTGCTTTTTCGCTTCATCCATAGCATCACGGCGGATATTCCGGATAGCAATCTTAGCATTCTCTCCAACTTTTTTAACTTCTTTAGCCAAATCACGACGAGTCTCTTCCGTCAAAGCAGGAATGACGAGACGGATAACAGAACCATCACTAGCAGGTGTAATACCCAGATCAGAAGCATTCAAAGCACGTTCAATATCTTTAATAGATGATTTATCAAAAGGTGTTACCAATAACACGCGCGCTTCTGGAATTGTGATAGAAGCAATTTGATTGAGTGGAGTTTCCACTCCAT
>ERZ773037.639-NODE-639-length-18962-cov-4.060242_pt1 | contig 18962 bp, 26 predicted proteins | sample MGYA00511466_ERZ773037 | MGnify/ENA primary metagenome ERZ773037 (study PRJEB29015, sample SAMEA2738146) | human oral metagenome | biome: human oral; feature: human-associated habitat; material: saliva | place: China | collected 2202 ... | reverse complement strand
AACTATATTCTAATATTTTAAATATTAAAATGATTAGTATTGATGTTGATAACATTGAGATGACTTTTATAAGGTCTTTACCTGTTAATGAGTTGGAAATTGCACAACTTATAACTTATCTAAACAATGTTGTTTCTCAAAAAACTCTACTCTCTCTACTTCCTTTTGTTGAAGATGTGGACAACGAGATTGAAAGAGTTGAAGAGCAAAAACAAAATAATTTAAAATTGGCTCAGGTGTCTTTTGGAGGTTATGAAATAGGTCAAGAAGATGAAGAGTAGTAGTTACTTTGAAGAACGTTCTGAACGTAGGATGAGAAAAATGCACGATAAAGCTACTAAATGTATGAGTAAGGTCAATAAAGCTTATGATGATAGCTTAGAACGTTTAAAGAAAGAAATAGACCATATAGCAGATGGAAGTAGTCTAACAGAAAAGATAGACTATAACAGGTACAAAGACTTGTTACAAATTTACAATACCACAAAAGACAAAAGGGTTAAGGCAGAAGCTAAAAGACTTATAAAAGAGAATTCCGCTGCATATAGAATACAAAGAAAAGAAGCTTTATCAAAAGCTATTGAAATAGAAAAGTTAAAGCAAGTAGATAGTCAGTTGAGTTTAGGAGGTAAGCATTTAAAAAATGTTTATTCCTCTGTTTTAAATGATTTAGGCGGTGCTAGAGTTAGTGAAAAATATTTGAATGAAGTCCTTAATCATAACTGGGCTGGATCTAATTTTTCAAAAAGAGTTTGGCACAATCAAGATGTTTTAGCAAAGAGTTTAGAATCTAACTTGCTACAGTCTTTCGCAAGTGGTAAATCTAATAAGCAGATAGCTGATGAGTTAGAGTATCATACCAATTTAGGAAGATATGCAGCAAATAGACTTATAAGGACTGAAACGTCTTATATGGTAAATAGTGCAGACTTAGAAAGTTCTAAGCAAAGAGGGATAAAAGCAAAGAAATTCCAAGCTAATTTAGATAAAAGAACATCGAAGATATGTAGAGAGCATAATCAAAAAGTTATCTTAATAGATGATATAAAAATTGGTGTTAATGCTCCGCCTCTTCATCCTTACTGCAGAAGTTTTTTATCTGATGTACTAGAAGGTTGGGACTATGAAACTGAAGAAGAGCTAATGTCATTGGTAACTGAAAATACTGATAATGAAGTTGACGATAATACTGAAAAGGGGTATAATATAAATGATAAAGTAGAATTGCCTACTACACTATCAAATTTTAAAGAATATGGGGACACTTGGGAAAAATCAGTAGTAATTAAAGAATTAACAGTTGAACAAATTGAGTTAATAGGAAATAAAATGTCTGAAGTAATAAACAATAGTGAGTATGCTATCCGTGTTGATTCTGAAATTTTTGATAAAATTTTAGATGATGGACGTTTTAAAAATCAATTTGAAACAAAAACGAGTGGTGGAGCTTTAAACTTTGATTATAGAAAAAAGGCAACAAAACAATTATTTGGTAAAGGCGCTATTAAAGATATTAAAGATTATGAAAAATATGGTTACTTAACTACTAATAATTTTATCGAAGAATATCATAATTCTAACGTATCTCAATATGGAAATTGTATAGTTCATTTTGATAAAAAGTATTTAAAAAATAAAGTAACTTATACAATTGATGATAGCTTAGGGCAAGCTTTAAATAAAGTTACTGTTGCAGGTGATATAGAAAATCCAAGAGCAAACGGTATTAATAAAAAACATTTAAAAGAGTGGATTCCTTGGTTTGAAAAAAGAAAAGATAAAATTTTAGAAATATCTGACTTTATGGAAGATACTCCTATTAGATATATTGAGTTACAGTATCACGGAGAATTAAAACCTGATTTTATAAAAGAAGTTTGTTTTACTGGAAAAGATACAGAAGTTCCTAGTAGTTTAGTAAAAAGGCTAAAATCAAAAGGAATAAAGGTATTTAAGATAGAGGGAGAGTGGGACTATGAAAAACTTATTGAACTTTAAAAAAATATTAGGATATTATCGTTCAGGAGCGGTTGCATTCTTACTTGACGATGGAAGATATGCAATGACTAATGTAAATCATTATTCTAAAGCTTCAGGTGGTAGGGTTGAAGTATCAACTGAAAGTTTAAGATTTTTAAGAGGAAAAGAAATTACAAATAGTATTCCTGATGATTATGAAGATAAAATTAAAGAAATTTTGAATAATTCAAAAACTAAAATTAGAGTTTTAATGGATTAACAACTAAATAACTAAACTATAAAGACACTTTTACAGAGTGTCTTTTTTATTGTCAACAAGGAATTTCGCTACCTTATGACAAGACCTGAGTAAGTCTTTAAACTGCTTTTTTATTATGCTTGGAGGTGCGATTATGGAAAATAAAAATAATAATGTTCCAGGATGTTCTATATTTTTTGAACTATTAACAATTTTGTTTATAGGTCTTAAATTAACTGGCTTTATTAGTTGGAGTTGGTTTTGGGTGTTAAGTCCTATAATTTTACCAATTATTGTAATATTCATTATTTTTCTAATAATGTTATTAATAATATAGCCTTTTTTACTTGTTATTAGGCTTTAAAGAGATAACAAAGGCAAAAGAACCAACTTTTTAAATGGGAAGGAGAAAAAACAAATGGAAGAAAACAATGTACAAGATGTGGAAGTTCAAGAGACAGTAACTGAAACAGAAGTAGAAAAAGAACAAGAGCAAGAGAAAAAATTTACTCAAGATGAATTAAACTCAATCATTGCAAAAGAAAAAAGCAAATGGGAAAAGAAAGCTGAAAGTGATAAGGAAGAGGCAAAGAAACTTGCTAGAATGAATGCTGAAGAAAAGGCAAAATATGAATTAGATAAAGCTAATGAAACTCTAGCAAAGAGAGAAGCTGAAATCACTAGGAGAGAGCTTACTGCAGAAGCTAAATCAATTCTAAGTGAAAGAGGCTTATCAATGGATCTACACTCACTACTTAACTATGAGTCAGCTGAGACAGTTCAAGAAAGTATCAAAGTTTTAGAAAGTGCGATACAAAAAGCTACTGAAAAGGCAGTAGAAAGCAGATTAAAGGGAACTGCACCAAAGAAAGAAAATAACCCTGAAATAGTAACTAATTACTTTTCAAAAGGTGCAAATATTTAAAAAATAAGGAGATTATAGAAATATGGCAAACAATATTCAAGCAGCAAAAAAATACTTACCAGTATTAGATGAAATTTATAAAGTAAACTCATTAACAGCAGTACTTGATGGCAACCCTGAATTAGCAAGAGAAGGAGCAAATGCAGGCGAATTACTTATTGCAAAATTATCAATGCAAGGATTAGCAGACTATAACAGAAATACAGGCTATGTAGATGGCGATGTTACTCTTGAATGGGAAACAATCAAAGCTGACTACGACAGAGGAAGAATGTTCTCAGTTGACAATGTGGACAATCAAGATTCAGCAGATGTCGCTTTTGGACAATTAGCAAATGAATTTATCAGAACTAAAGTAACTCCAGAACTTGATGCAACAAGATTTGCAAAATATGCTCAAACTTCAGGAGTAGGAAAAGCTTCTGGCGCTTTAGATGACGGAGCAAAAGTAATTGCAGCAATCAGAAAAGCAGTTACAACTATGGATGAAGCAGAAGTTCCAGCAGAAGGTAGAATTCTATTTATTACTCCAACTTTAAAAGGATTAGTTGATGATTTAGATACAAACAAGTCAAGAGAAGTTTTAAAGAAATTTGCAGAAATTAAAGAAGTACCACAATCAAGATTCTATACTCAAATTACTTTAACACCTAATGCAGCAGGTGGTTATACTAAAACTGCTACAACTGGAAAAGAAATCAACTTCATGATTGTACATCCTACAGCAACAGTTCAATTCCCTAAACACATTGCACCAAAGGTTGTAACACCAGAACAAAATCAAAATGCTGATGCTTATAAATTCGGTTATAGAATTGTTGGTGTAGCAAAGGTTAAAGAAAATAAAGTTTCTGGAATTTACGTTCACGAAGGGACAAAATAATAAATAGGAGGTAATCCTATTATGGAAAAATACAAGAAATATTTAAGTACAGATGATGAGTTAGCTAGCTTATATATTGAGTTAGCTACTCAAGCTGTTTTAGACTATACGAATAGACTTGAACTATTAGAGACTATGAAACCTCTTATTTTTGAACTTGCTAAATACTATCTCAATGAAGAAAAAAGAAACGGAGTATCTTCAAGAAGTGAAGGTGCTATCTCTGTTAGCTATACTGATACAAGTACCACAGATGGAATACCTGCTTTTATTAGATCACGTTTAAATAAATATAAGCTATTACATGTAGTTAATCATAAGGACAAATAAAAATGGAAGTTACAAATGTTAAGACTTACAAATATGCTCCACATCTTATAGTTGAAGACGAAGAAGCTAACAAAACTATAAAATATGGAGAACTAAAGGAAATAAAGGCTTATATTTACCCTGCAGGTGGACAAGTACAAGCTCAAAAGTGGGGAAGTGAATTACATTATGTCTTTAATTTACTTACTAACGAAAATAAACTGAAAGAAAAAGACGGAATATGTTTTAATTCTGATTCAGTAAATTATGAAGTAGTAAGTATCTTGCCCTATTCAGAACATTTTCAAATAGAGATTAAAAAGCTATGAAAATAGAAGGCTTAGACAGACTTTATAGAAAAATTGCTCGATTACACAATATAGATATTAAGCCAATTATTGAAGATGCAACTATAAGGGTAAGGGACGAGGCAAAAATAAGAGTTCCTGTAGATACAGCAGAATTACAAAACAGTATAGATTATAATGTGGAGAAAACAGTTAAAGGATACGTAGGCAAAGTTTTTTCAAACAAAGAACATGCTATATATGTTGAGATTGGAACAGGTCCAGAAGGAGAAGCGAACCATAGCGGGATAAGTCCGCAAGTTAAACCAATATACAGTCCAACAGGTTGGGTTTATAAAGTTAAGGAAAACAATATGAGCTATATATTTGCAACTTCAGGTAAAGTAAATAAAGCAAAAACAAAACGAAGGGACTCTATGTCAGGAAAATTTATCTTTACGAACGGACAACCTGCAAGACCTTTTATGTATCCTGCATTACACGATAACAGAGAAAAAATAAGCAAGTTTATACAATCAAAAGTACAAAAGAAAATAGAGGAGGCATCAAAATGATTAATTTGAAGCCCGAAATAGTAAAAATTTTAAAAAAAGTGAACAATAACGTAGTAGAATCTTTCCCGAACGATTGGAGTAAGTTTCCTATACTAGTTTACGAAGAAGAAAACAATACACCCTACACAATAGCTATAGAGGGCGAATGCTTGACACTTTTAAGGTATAGAATAGAAATATACTCAAATAGCAGCACAAGTGAAATTAAGGGCAAAATTGACGAATTAATGACTGCTAGAGGATTTACTAGGATTATGTCTTTAGATAGCAACGACTTACAAGGCAGAAGACATTCAGTTATGAGATATGAGGGTGTTATTGATTTAAAAGATAAAAAAATTTACAGAGCATAGGAGGATAATATATGTTAGCAAATGGAATTACATTGAAATACAAGAAAAAAAAGGGAACACCTAGTGATTATATATTACTAGAGGGGTTAAAAGAAGTTCCAGAATTAGGAGTTGACCCTGAAAAAGTAGAAAACACTACATTAGCCGATACTGTTAAACAGTATGAGTTAGGGATAGGAGATGCTGGAGAACTTGAATATAAGTTCAAATATGATAACTCAAAAGCAACATCAGCTTACAGAGTTTTAAGAAAACTTATGGATGATAAAGAAACTGTTTCTTTTGAACAAGCTTATCCAGATACTACAAAAGTTGAGTTTGATGGTCAAGTATCTGTTAAACTTGGCGGTGGTGGTGTAAATGGTGTTATTGAATTTACACTTAAAATTGGTTTACAATCAGATTTTAAATTCACTGATCCAGCTTAAATAAAAAATTAGGAGGAATAAATTATGTCAGAAAAAAAATCAATTAAAAAACCTTTTGAAACATGGACTGTAAAAGGTGTAGATTATAAATTAAAATTAAGTACATCAGCCATAATTGAGCTAGAAAGTAAATTAAATTGTAATTTATTAAGAGTTCTTGACGAAGGATTGCCTAGTTTACAAATTATGGCAATGCTGATTCATGGAGCTTTAAAGAAATATAATCATGGAATTAGCTTAAATGATGTAAATGACATTTTAGATGATTATTTTGAAGATGGAGGCTCACAATTAGATTTATTACAAAATGTAGTAATTCCAATTTTTAACGTTTCGGGTTTTTTTACTCCAGCGATGGTGGAAGCGATGGAATACAAGATGAAGGAAGCCGACGAACAAATGAATATTTAACTGATATAATTTATGAGCTTTATCCCACAGCTCTATATTGTGGGATAAAGCCTCACGAGTTCTGGGAGTATTCTTTTGATGAAGTAAAAGACTTGATAAAGGTTTATAAACAACATAAAGACGAAACAACAAAAGAAACTATAATGTATAACTATAGTTTAGCTGGTTATATTAGAAACTTTATAGCAAGTATTTTATCAAATGATTTTAAGGCTCCAACACTTTATGAATTATATCCAGAATTATTCAAACAAGAACTAGAGAACAAAGACAAAGAAATAATTGAACAAGAACTACAATTGCATAAAGAAAGATTTAGAGAGTATGCAATGAGATATAACGAGAAACGAGCAACTAATCAATAGTTGCTATTTTTTTGTAAATTTTTAAAGAAAGGGGGTTGAGTTTATTTGACTTTAGAGGAATTAAACGTAATTATTGATGCTAAATTAGACCCTTATAAAAAAGCTATGTCAGATATGAAAAAAGTAACAGAACAAGCGACTAAACCAGTTAAAGATAATATAAAATCTGTTAATGATACAGTTAATCATCAAACAGGCGGAATAAGAAATGCTTTAATTGGTTTGGGAAAAATTGCTGCTTTTGGTCTTTTGGCTAAAAAGATGTATGATTTTGGCAAATACTCAGTTCAAACAGCTTTAGAAGTAAGCGCATCAATGAATCAAATAAAAAGACTAATGGGCGAGTCTACTCAATCATTCTTGAAGTGGTCTAAAGGTGGAGCTTTGGCTTACAACATGGCTACTGCTGATGCTATAAAATACGGAGCTGTTTATTCTAACCTTTTTAGCAATTTTATTAAAGATAACGACCAATTGGCGGGTTATACAGTTAAAATGTTACAAACTTCAGCGGTTGTTGCAAGTGCAACAGGTCGTACTATGGATGATGTAATGAACAGAATCCGTTCTGGTATGCTTGGAAGTACAGAGGCAATTGAAGATTTAGGAATCAACGTAAATGTATCAATGTTAAAAAGTACTAGAGCATTTCAAGAACTCGCGAATGGCAGGAGTTGGGACCAATTGGACTTTAATACTCAACAGGCAATAAGAATGATGGGTATTTTGGAACAAGCAAGTACAAAATTTGGTAATACTCTTATGCAGGGTCCTACCACAAGTATAGCCTATTTTGTGGCTTTATTAAAAAACGCAGCGCTTAATATAGGTAATGCTTTCTTACCAGTTATTCAAGCTATAATGCCAGCATTAAATGCCTTTGCTAGTGTTGTAAACAAAGCAACAGGGGCGTTAGCAGTATTTATGCAACTACTATTTGGCAAAAAAGCAAGTGCAAGTCCTATGTCTAGTATGGCTAATGATATAAAAGGTGTAGGCGGTGGACTTGATAAAGCTAATAATGGAGCAGGTAAACTTGGTAAGGGTTTAGGTGGTGCAGGTAAACAAGCTAAGGCACTTAAAAAAGAACTCTTAGGTTTAATGGGCTTTGATGAAATCAATCTACTAAATAAAGACAAATCCGACTCAGGCGGGGGTGGTGGCTCTGGCGGAGGAGGAGGCGGAGGTGGTGGAGGTTCTGGTGCTGGTGGCGGAGGAATCACACTTCCAAAGGTTTCTTTTGATGATAACTTGGTAGATGAAGATAATAATGCTATTTTAAGACTAATAGAAAAAATCAAAGCTGGTATAGAATACTTAAACGGATTATTAAAACTCTTTGGAGAAGGCTTTAAAAATGCTTTTAAATTTGATGGATTAGAAAAGTTACAAACATCTTTAGAAGGTATAGGACAATCAATATCAGATATTTTTAGCGACGGAAAAGTAGCAGAGGCTGTAGACGGATATTTAAAAGCTTTAAGTTATGCTCTAGGTCAAGCTACAGGTGCGATTTCTAATATAGCATTAGCTGGAGCGATATTCTTTGCGGAAAGTTTCAACAAGTCTTTAAAAGAAACTAAACTTGAAATCAAAAGTTTTCTAATTAGATACTTTACTATGAGTGCAGAAATTGCAACGGCAGTAGGTAACTTAGCAAGAGATATATCACATATATTTTACAACGTTTTTACAAGCGAGGGAGCTACAAAAATAGGTTCAGCTGTTATTAGTGCTTTCACTTATGCTTTTACTAAAGCTGCAATTACTATAGGAACATTGGAAAGAGATTTAGTAGTTGGCATTGGTAAAATTATTGGAAACAATAAAAAGGTAATTACTGATGCAATAGTTGGAACTTTAGATGCTATAGCTCCTATTTTTGATACTTTAAAAACAATTGTAAAAGATGTTTTTAGTGGTATTGTTGCATTGTATGACGAACACATTTCGCCTCTGATCACTAGCATACTTGAAGGAATTTCTCAAATTACAAATTCTTTATTTGAAGGTTATAATACCTATATTTTACCAATTTTAACTGAATTTGGAGAAAAATTTCAAGCTATGTATGGTGAATATCTAAAGCCTATTTTAGATGAAATCTTTGCTATTTTAGGTCAATTAATAGACGTTATAAATATTTTATGGCAAAATGTATTGGTTCCGGTTATTGATTGGATAGCTAAAGCTATAATGCCAGTTTTGTCTCCGATAATAAAATACTTGACAGAAACTGTACTTTATATGTTTAAAGTTTTAGGAGCTACAATACAAACTTTTTTAAAAATATTAAGAGGATTGATTGATTTTATCGTTGGAGTATTTACAGGGGATTGGACTAGAGCTTGGGACGGAATTAAGGCTATATTTGAAGGAACTTGGAATGTTATTAAACTTATAACTAAAGCTGTATGGGAGTTCATCTGGGGTCTTATTAGCAACATAGTAACAAAGATATATAATTGGATTTCAGAAAAATTTACAGCTATTAGAAATTTTGTATCAGAAATTTGGAATAGCATTAAAAGTATAATATCATCAGTTTTGAGTAATATGTGGTCAACAGTTAAATCAAAAGTATCAGATATTTACAACGCTGTTTCAGAATGGTTTGGCAAGATACCCGGCAAAATAAGAGAAGTTTGGAGTGATGCAGTAAGCTACTTAAGTGGAATTAATCTATATAGCATCGGTCGAGATATTATATGGGGTCTTGTAAATGGTATAGGCTCTATGGCTAGTGCGGTTTGGGAAAAAGCAAAGAGTATAGCAAGAGGAATAGGAAATGCTATCAAGAGTGCATTAGGTATCAATTCACCTTCAAAACTTACTACATCATTTGGTCGTTTTATCGGTCAAGGGTTGTACTTAGGTATGGATAAAGAAGAAACTAATGTGTTCAACTCAGCTAAAAGTCTTAACAATTCAGTCTTAAAAGGTATTAACAATTCAGATATTTCAGTAGATAAAAATGTTAATGTTGATATTTTTGCAGACTTTAAAAATACTATGGGAACAATGCTTAATTCTTTAGCAAATATGAAAAATAATGCACTTTCAGGTTCTGGGGATATTATACTTCAAATTGGCGATACAGAGTTTGGACGTTTTGCTATAAACAAAATCAATGAAGAGCAAGAAAGAGCAGGAATGACTTTAATAAAAATATAAGGGGGATAGGTAATATTATGTTAATTATAAATGGGGTAGTAGTACCTACCCCTAAAAGTATGTCTATATCAATAAATGACATAGATGCAGAAACAGGGCGAAATGCAAACGGAACTATTGTAAGAGATAGAGTGGCGGTAAAGAGAAAAATTGAATGCGAATGGGGAATGCTAACACAGGAAGAAATGCAAACACTTTTAAATGCAGTAACACCTGTGTTTTTTAGTGTAAAGTATATCGACCCACAAACTGGAATTACTACTAAGACTATGTATGTAGGAGATAGGACGGCTCCTGTTTATAACTTCAATAGTAAATTTAAGCCTTGGTCTAGTCTTAAAATGAATTTTATTGAGAAATAGAGGTGTTAGTATATGATTAATATGTCTGATACATTTAAAAGCAAAATATACTCATCTGAGAGGTATTTAGAGGCAAATGTATTAATAAACAATGTGGACTATAGAACAGATATAATAAAAGATTTTAACTATAATAGTTCAATAGCAAGTAACTCTTTTACAATAGGTTCAACAAATGCTAGCACTTTTGAAATAACTTTAAATGAATTAGTAGAAACTATAGAAGAAAATCAAGAAGTAAAGCCTTATATAGGCATTATTGGAGCAGAGAGTATTCCTATTGGAGTTTTCTATATCAGAGAAATAAAAAGAGATAGAAATGCAAAAACAACTAAAATCAAGTGTCAGGATAAAATGATGTATCTTAACGAATTATATAAAACAGATTTAGCTTTCCCAGCTAAAATTAGAGATATAATTCAAGATATTTCAGATAAGGTTAAAATGGAATTTGTTCCTACTCATATAAGCTATAACAAAGAAGTGCAAAAATTAGAAAAAGTTAGCTATAGAGAGATGTTAAGCTATCTTGCACAAATTGAGGGCTGTTTTGTAGTTTTTGATAGATATGGGAAATTAGAGTTTAGAAAATTCAACAGAACTCAAGAGAAGATAACGAAGAATAACTATTTTTTGAGCGGTTTAGTTGTAAATGATGTGGAATACAAACTCAACGGAATTACTGCAGACTTAAAAAATAAAGAAAAAACTATTTTAGCGAGTGGATCAGTTGTAGGAAATCAAATAAATTTAGTTAATCCTTTGATGAAACAAGACTATTTAGACGAAGTATATACCTACTTAAAACAATTTGTTTTTAAGCCCTACACCGTGAATTGGCAAGGCAATCCTGCTCTTGAGGTTGGGGACTTTTTACAAATTGAAGTTGCAAACGGACAATATATAGGAGTTCCTATTTTAAATTTACAACTTAACTTTTCAGGTGGCTTAAATTGTAAAATGTCAGCAGATGTGAAAACATCAACATCCACATCATACGAATACAAAGGGACTATTCAAAAACAAATAGAATTTTTAAATGCGAGAATTGGAGCGGATGGAACTACAATCTATGCAGATACTAAAGAACCTAGCAATCCAAAAGAGGGCGACACTTGGTTTAAGCCAAACGGAGCTTATACAGACTTATATATCTATGAAAAAGGAAAGTGGGTTAAAAAAGTTTCTTCAGGAAGCGCTGAAGATTTGGTAACAAAAATTACCACAGATGAAGTTCTAGCACCTAAACTTTCTGCAGGTATAGCAAAAATTATAGAGTTAGATGCAAGTAGAATTACAACGGGTTACTTACATGCGGATAGAATAAAAGCGGGTTCAATCACTGAAAATATGATAAGTGATGATACTAAAAAGAAGATAGTTACTAAAACGGAATATAACGAGTTAGTCGCTGATAACAAAAAATTCAAGTCTGAAATAGGTCAAGCTATTACAAAAGAAATCGATAAAATCAAAGTTGGTGCAAGAAACCTTTTAAAAAAATCAGCTACTTTAGATAAAACTAAATGGCAAAAGTGGTCTGCTACAAATGTTGAGTATTCTGAAATAACGGATAACGACGAGTGGCGAGATTATCAAACAGTTAAATTTTCAGGAATTGACAATACAATAACTTCAAAAATAAGAGGTTACTACTTGTTAGATACAGTAAAATTTGAAAAAGATAAGACTTACACTTTAAGTTTTGATGTAATAAACTTATCGGACTTTGATATAAATTTTGCTGTAGATAAAATAAAGTTATCTAAAAAAGTAGAAGTTAAAGCAAAAGAAAATAAAAGAGTTGATATAACTTTTAATAGAAAAGACTTTGACGAGATTATGATTGCAGTTGAAACAGAACTTAATCAAAATCCCGTTTTTTGCGTTAAAAATGTTAAAGTAGAAGAAGGAAATAAAGCTACAAGCTGGACTCCTGCTATTGAAGATTTGGAAGAAATAGACAAACAGTTAAGTAACGCGATTGAATATCTTTCAAGTGATAACAAAGACTTGTTAAAAAAGTATGAAGGACTTAATCTTGAAAATGCAAAGATAAGACACCAACTTAGTACACAACTTAAACAGACTAGAGATGAATTCTTATTTCAATTCAATAATTACAAACAGCTATTAGATGAAACAGGAAAAGCACTAGAACAACGTTTTAATGATTTTTCAAGATATATCCGCTTCAAAGCTGGAAACATTGAATTAGGCGATATTAACAGTCCTTTTAAGACTTTATTAACTCACGAAAAAATCAGTTTTTTTAAAAGTGATGTTGAAGTTGCTTATATTTCAAATAATAAATTGTATATCCATTTACATTACAGTATGTTTCTATTTAAACCTGAATGTATTAACATTGCCATAATTTGCAAACTATTTACATTACAGTATGTTTCTATTTAAACTCAGTACAAGAGAACGGAAACTTATCATTCAGAAAGGCGGTGGATTAATGGCACTTTCAGGAAGTTATCAAGAGACTTTTAATAACGGATACACAGTCAGGACAGAGTGGGAAGCTAGTCAAAATATTAACGGCAATTATAGTGATTTAACAATCACACTATATCTTGATTGTCGAAGCAACTATGACCTATATATAGCGTCAAGAACTCATACTGTATATGTTGACGGTTCAGGTTATGACATCACATCTTCAAGAATTTCAACGGGCGGTGGCACTACAATCACGCTTGGAAGCTTTGATAAGAGAATTTATCATAACAGCGACGGGACTTGCAATGTGGACTTGTCAACTACTCTTGACATAAGAGCAAGAATACATGGTTCTTATGTAGGAAGTATTGACGGCGGGTCTGATACCATTGCACTTGACAAGATACCTAGAATGTCAACTATTTCTAATATAATGGACGGTTCCAGAGAGCTGGGAAAAGAACACATTATCCATATTCAAAAACAGCTAACAGGGAATATCACTCACGACGTTTGGTATGTTGTAAAATGGGAAGGCGGCGAAAGTGGGTGGCATTATATTGCTAGAAATACAAAAGATTTAGACTTAAAGTTTACATCAACTACAGAATATGTAAAAAATCAAAAAAATTCAGGAACAATGTATATCGATATAGGCTGTAATACTTACAAAGACGGAGTACAAGTTGGTGAAACGACATATAACCCAGATTGGCATATGCACGTTCCGTACTCTGTAAAGCCGATTATTAAAAATATTCAAGTTACAGAAGCGGACGACAAAACAAAGGGGTTAGGTGCTTTTGTTGAAAATCACAGCAAATTTAATGTTGTTACAACCGCAGAGGGTAACAAAGGGTCAACTGTAAAAGATGTCAAAGTTACTGTTGCAGGACAGACTTTGTGGGGAGCTAATGCTACATCAAAAGAAATAGCAGGTAACGGAAATATCACGGTAACGGTTGTGGTTACAGACAGCAGGGACAGAATATCTACAGATACAAGAACTGTAAAAGTAGAGCCTTATGCTTTACCGTCTATTTTAAAATTTTCAGGACACAGATTAGAACAAGACGAAAAAACAGTTACAATGACTAGAAACTTTAAAATGTCTAGTATAGCCGAAAAAAATAATTGCAAATGGAAGATAGAAAGACGGTTGGTAGACGGTAGTAACTGGACTACAATTTTAGAAGGAACAGATAAAGTTTTAAACTTAAATGCTTTAGCTTATGACGTCAACACTAATTTTGAATATGAGTTTAGACTTACAATTACAGATTACTATACATCAGCTACACAAAGTTTTTTTGTTGGCTCAAGTTTTAGACTTGTTGAATTTCACTCATCAGGAACAGGGCTTGCAGTCGGGCAGATAGCAAAAAGAGCCGGTTTTTTTGATATAAACTTAAAAACTGCTTTTCATAAAGGAATCGAAGTAGAAGACTGGAATAAAATGCACCTATTCAATGAGACTAAACCATATGATTTTTCAAACGAATTGAAATACTTTAAAGACCCGTTCGGTATAGTTCACTTGCAGGGAATTGCAAAAGGGACAACATCGGAGTGGTTTGTAAGAATTACAAGAGAGGATTGCCGACCTGAAAAAGATTTATTAGTTTTTGTACCCTGCACGGGCAACAAATCTGCTACACTTAGAATTAGAAAAGACGGGAATATTCTTATAGAGAATCGTTCAGAAATCAGTACAAATTGGATTTCAATTGATGGAATAAGCTTTAAAGCGAAGGAGTAAAAAGATGAAGTTAAAAGAAATAGAAAAAAAAATTGTTGAGATTGAAAAAGAAGTAGCAAAAAAAGAGCAAGAAATGGACGATATAAATTCTGAAATTGCTACTATGGGGGTTCAGATAGATAGCAAAAAAAGAAAGGTTATGGATTTGTTACAACTTATTTCTGATAAAAGGTCAGAATTAAGAAAATTAGAAATAGCGAAAGAAATCATACTGACACCTGCTCAAAGTGAAAACGGGGAAGAAGAACCGGAGAAGCCTCAAAAGTACGAAGGTTTTAAAGGTGGGTTTGATTATAAGAAAGGCGATAGGTTCAAAGTTGAAAAAAGACTTTATGAAGTCGTATACGACCACACATCAGATGAAAAGTTTAACAAGTTAGCTACAAATAAATATCAACTTATTGATGAAGATGGGAAACCAATTTTTAATTATTCTGTTTTAAAAACTTATAACAAATTTGAAAAATGTTTAAGTGATGATCATATTTACTCATCAAAAATTGATAAAAACGGAACTAGTCCAATTGTTAATCCGGAAAATTGGATTAAAGTCGACTAATTATTTTTAAAAACAATTATAAAAAAGGAGTGATAAAATTGTGGATTTGAAAACAGTATCAGTTAGCTTAAACTTGAATGTAATATCAATTTGTTTAAGTATAATTTGCAGCGGAATTGTAATTGCAAAAACAGTAACTAGCCCGCTTAAAAAATTGTTGAAATTACAAGAAAAGCAAACAAATGCAATAAGATGTTTGTTGAGAAAAGAAATTTTTGAAATTGTAAATAGAGCAGACGAACGTACTTTCATTTTTCAAGATGAAGTAGTTCAGCTCAGAAAACTATTTATCAATTATAAAGAGTTAGAGGGAAATGGCATTGTTGATAAGATGGTAGAAAGAACATTGGCATTGCCAACAAAAAACAGATAAAGAAAAAGGAGAGAAACATTATGAAAAAGAAATTTGATTTTAAAAGATGGATAAAAGCGGCGGGGGTTAGAGCAATAAAGACTATGGCTCAAACAGGAGCTGCACTAATTGGAACAGCAACTTTAATAACTGAAGTTAATGTAAAAGCTGTTGCTAGTGCGGTTATTTTAGCAGGTATACTAAGCTTACTTACTAGTACTGCAGGACTTCCTGAACTTTCAGAAGATGAATAGAGTGGTTATTTTTTAATCACTCTATCTATATGACAGTTAAAAGAACACTTTACTATATATAGTATATAGTTTCTTAAATACGAAAGTTTTTTTCGTATAAGTAAAAAATATTTAACAAAACTGTAATTTTTTTGATATGTAATCTATATATAGTATAAAAAATATTTACATTTAATGCGGTTTAGGGTATAATATAAGTACATAATATGTTAGGAGGTGTACTTATGAAAAATAGGACTAAAAAAGATAGCTTTTTGATAGGCGTAGGCAGACTTTTTGATGTTACTGGAAGTATAAGGTCTTATGATGTCAAAAGGTATACCGAAAGAAGAGATATTCATAACATTTCAGGAGATTTTATAACAATAGGAAAAGATATGAAGGGCGTAATCAATGGAATTAGACAAGATAAACTCAGAGAAAGATACAGCGGATAGCGAAGAGATAATACAAGAAATAGATAGTTTACCCGAAGATGAAAGAAATAAAGTAATCTCTTCAGTTACACAAGAATATACGTATTGTGGGATTTTACCGCATCCTATGTTATTGAAACAGTTTGATGAAGTTCTTCCAGGGACCGCAGAAAGAATTATAACTATGACTGAAAAAGAGGGAGAACACAGAAGAAACATAGAGAAACAAGTAGTAGAGTCAGAATTTAAAACACAAAAATTAGGAATAATGTTTGGATTCTTAGTAGCTTTAGCTGGAATACTTGGGTCAGTGTTTTTAGCTTTTTATGATAAAACTATTGCATCTACTATTCTAGGAAGTTCTACACTTGTATCCCTTGTAAGTGTTTTTATTAAAGGGATACACTCAAAAAATTAGGGTAAAATAGAAAATTTTAAAAGCAATTATCAAAATGATAGTTGCTTTTTTAATGCAAAGAAAGGAAAAAATATGAAATTAGATTTTCTAGTCAGAATGTATCAAGAATACAATCAATTAGATGATAGAATAATTAAGCTTGAAAAAGCTTTAAAAACGAAAGAGCTAGACAAAAGAGAAAAAGAACTTTTGATTAATCAAAAAGAACATATGAAAGCATATAGAGAAATTTTAAATCAAAGAATAAACTATACTAAAGAAAAGTATAGCAATCTTTAAGGGAGAGTGATTTTATGAGTAAAATTGATAAAATTATAGACTGGTTTAGACAGAGAAAAGGTAAAGTAACTTACTCAATGATACACAGAGAGGGTACAGCAAGTTACGATTGCTCAAGCTCTGTTTTTTTTGCTGTTTGTAATGCTTTAGATATAAAAGATAATGATGTAAGAAATACAAGCAATTTAGGACGTTTTTTAGTACAACACGGATTTGAAAAAATAACAGAAAACAAAGAATGGACCGCAAAAAAAGGTGATATAGTTATTTGGGCTAAAAGGAAAGGTGTTCCCGGAGCTTCTGCTCATACAGGAGTTTTTACGGATAATTCACATATTATACATTGCAACTTTAAAGCTAACGGAATAAGTGAAGATACAGAAAAGTCTTTATACTCTCTTTATGATTGGAATTATGAAGTTTACAGGTTTAAAGAAGATGAAAGAGAAGAAAAAAAGCAGGAGGAATTTATGGAACAAGTACAAGAAAGATATATGATCAACGGAAATTATTCAATCGACAGTTTGCCTTGGTTTTGCTCTGATAGAAAAAACATAGGCAATACTAAAGATTATCAGGGATATGTAGTAACTGTATCTCGTAAATGGGGTGGTTACTGGTATAGCCAATTTTTAGGAGGTTGGATAGACTATAGAGCATTTGAAGAAGTTGAAACTATATCAGAAGAAAAAACTGTAAAAAATAAAGGTTATAGTGTTGATACTAAACCTTGGGGGACAGCCGGTTTTGAAACTAAAGGGAAATCTGATGATTTAATCGGCGATACATTTAAAATAACAGCAAGAAAAGGGTCTTACTTATATATTCACAGTAAAGCAAAGTGGGTAGATGAAAAAGCATTTGAATAACAAAAAGGGAGCTTAATTGCTCCCTATTTTTTTATTATTTTTAAGATATTTCTAAAAGGTCTTTTAAGTTGTTGTAAGCAACTTTCCAATCTGTAGCATCTTTGTCTTTATTTAATTCATCATAAAAACAATCAATAAAATTATTATCTTTATCATAAATTTCAAAATTACCTGTAGTATCGTTATATTCCATTGTGCAACCTTTTTTTTCTAATAATTCATTAAATTTTTTTTGATATCCTGTTATTTTGTCTCTGTTATCATAAATCATTTTTTTATCTCCTTTTTATTAATTCAGTATCTCTCTTACTGTACCTATATTATATCATAGTATTAATACTATGTCAATACTTTTTTAAAAGTTTTTTTAAATTTTTTTCAATTAATTATTTTAATTCCTCCAAATCTTCTTTTTTAGCTAATGTTCTAATGAAACCACGAGCATTAGAACGTCTGTTTAAATAGTTTCTATGCTCTTTGTTTTTTTCAATCCATCTTTTATCAGCTTCAAGTTGCTTGGATATTTCTTTATATCCTTTTCTTTTCTCTTTTTCCATTATTTTTCATCTCCTTTATATTTTTCTATAAGAGGTTGAAAAAATACTTTTTCCGCCTCTTTTCTTGCTTCTTGTGCTTCTTCTATAGCATTGAAGAAGCCTAAATGTATTTGCTTTCTTTTTAAGTTGATATAAGCTCTAAATTTTCCATTTTTGTATTTTGAAACTCCTTTCACTTTTGTAGTGCTATTCTTTGATAGCTTTTGCTGTAAAGAAATTATAGAAGTATTTTCTTTGTAATATTTTAGATGAGTATCTTCTAAATTTTTTTTATGCTTAATGCCACTTTCTCTTGAAATTTCTTTTTTTAGGCAACCACAACTCTTTGTTCTTCCGGATAAAAGTTGTCTGTAAGAAATAGATTTTATATTTCCACATTCGCATTCACAAAAGTAAAAATAATTTTTAGCTGGATCTCTTTTTATTATTGTTAATCTCCCAAATTTTTTACCGATTTTTGCGTTTTCTGCATTAATTTGCTTGTGCTTTATACCGCACTTTACACAGTTTTTACTTTTTCCATTCAAGAGACTTGTATAGTAAACATCTTTTATACATCCACATTTACATCTACAAGTCCAGTACTTTTCTTTTGAAGATTTACAAATTACAATCCAATCTCCAAATTTTTTGTTCGTTAAATCTAAATCACATTTATTCATAATTCTATACCATTTTTATGAAAGAGAGTGAGTTTTCACTCTCTTTTTAAATTTCTTCAATTTCTAAATTATTTTCTTTTATATAATTCTAAATTTTCT
>ERZ773037.635-NODE-635-length-19010-cov-58.141387_pt1 | contig 19010 bp, 11 predicted proteins | sample MGYA00511466_ERZ773037 | MGnify/ENA primary metagenome ERZ773037 (study PRJEB29015, sample SAMEA2738146) | human oral metagenome | biome: human oral; feature: human-associated habitat; material: saliva | place: China | collected 2202 ... | reverse complement strand
GACGTATTGGCCGTGTCATGGAACACTGCCAATACCGCGATCTTAGGTGAAGGCCAGCGTCTACTGATCAATGATCCAACTCGGTTCGACGGCGTGCGCGTCATCGGTGTTGATGAACACGTGTGGCGACACACCCCCTACGGCGACAAATACGTCACCGTCATCTTGGACGTGACGCCCATCCGAGATCGCAGTGGTCCCTCCAGGCTCCTGGATATGATCCCGGGCCGCTCCAAGCAGGTCTTCAAAACCTGGCTGGCCTCCCGCCCCGATACGTGGCGTGAGCGCATTGAGATCGTCGCGATGGATGGATTCACCGGGTTTAAAAGCGCAGCCGCCGAAGAACTCCCCGACGCAAGGGCAGTCATGGATCCCTTCCACGTCGTACACCTCGCCGGGGATGCTCTCGATGAGTGCCGCAGACGCACCGGGCAAGAACTTCACCACCGGCGCGGGCGAGCCACCGACCCCCTCTACAAGGCCCGCAGGATGCTTGCACACCAGATCCTGCCTACTCACACCCCGCCAGCAGTACCAGATACTCGACCTGTTTTCTGGCGACGAGCACGTCGCCCTCGAGGTCACCTGGAGCGTCTACCAGAACATCATCGACGCCTACCGCTCATCCAACGCGCGTGGGGGCAAGACTTTAATGCACGAGGAAATCACGCGCCTCACCTCCACAAGCATGCCCTCCTCCCTCACCGAGCTCACCACCTTGGGCAGGACACTCAAACGCCGAGCCACAGACATCCTGGCCTACTTCGACCACCCCCACACCTCCAATGGCCCTACCGAAGCCATCAATGGGCGCCTCGAATACCTACGCGGATCCGCACTCGGGTTCCGAAACCTCACCAACTACATCACCCGCTGCCTCCTCGAAACAGGAGGATTCAGACCCCAACTACACCCTCAATTATGAAGAGCCGTCAAACGCTCCGCAGTTGATCGCATCTGGCGCTGAGGGTCTTAATGCACCGTTTGGTGCTCGGTGCTTTTTGACGAGCTCTACGTCAATATTTTCGACTCCAGCGATGGGTCTTAATGCACCTTTTGGCGCTCGGTGCTTTCTGACTGAGTGCTGCCAACCAGGCATGGGCCATTGCTGAATGGAGGTCTTAATGCACCTTTTGGCGCTCGGTGGTTTCTGAGCTTAAAGAACAATACGCTGCAACTCCGCGGATGAGAAGTCTTAATGCGCCTTTTGGCGCTCGGTGCTTTATGACTAACGAGGTCCAAGCGCTTGTAGCGAAGCGTAAGGTCATGCGTTTTAATGCACCGTTTGGCGCTCGGTGCTTTCTGACTTCGATTCACGACTTCTACACCGTCATTCGAGTTCGTCTTAATGCACCGTTTGGCGCTCGGTGCTTTCTGACCATCAACTACTGCGAAGCGGAGCTCACTCTGACCGATGGTGTCTTAATGCACCGTTTGGCGCTCGGTGCTTTCTGACAGCTTTTGCTCAAGGCTTGTCCAAGGGCGAAAGAGGCGTCTTAATGCACCTTTTGGCGCTCGGTGCTTTCTGACCGCCCGGCGTGTCGCACCCCCGGTGGCCAGGGAAAACGTTACGTCGGATCGCCAGTGGCCGAAAAAGCACCCCTCCGGCCAGCAAGCACGAGGTCAGATTACCAGACTTTTCGTTGCGACTGCTCGCATCGCCGCAGAACGCCTGCGGGGCCGACGCTGTCCCAGAAATCGCCGCCATCGTCGGCGTGTCACTCCTCCATAAAGCTTGACACTTGGAGAGTAACTGCAAGGTTGTTGAGTGGAAGGACAGACAATGACGACACCTGCCACGGCCTCGCCCCTGAGAGAAGCACTCACCCCCGAAGCCCTCACTCGCGCCAGACGCCGACTCCTCACAGCACACCCCGACCCCACCAGAGCGAACGCCCCCACGCCGGGAAGCCTCACCGACGAACAACTCCGCGTCCTCGCCGCCCACGACTGGGCGCCGCCACGCACCGCAGCACTTGAAACGAATACTCTCACGACGGTCGACCCCATCACCCGGGCGCTCCTGGCCGAATCGGTGCGCGAAAGCCTCGAACGCCGCCTCGCCGCGGAATGCCCCCACGGCACCTACGATGACACGCGCGCAGGACACGACGCATTCAGCAGGGGACTCGTCGACGACTACGACCATTGCAACCACCACCTGCGCGAGCCACCATCCGCGTCGCCGACCCGGGTCTCGTGACCTGTGCGGGCCTTTCGGCACTGGACGTGCCCGACGCCGACGCGCCCATTATCGACGAACTCGCCCAGGCCTCGGCCTCCAACCCGATCACTAGCGTGCTCGCCGACGCCGCCCTGCTCGAGCTTGACAGGTACGCGACCGGGCGAGGACTGCGCTACTCGCGCGTCGGAACCACCCTCATGCTCGCGGCGCCAAACGAGCAGCGCCTCGCCGACGCTATCGACACCGTCGCCGCTGCGGCCATCAACTCGGGCGCGCGCCTCACCGACGTGACGACCCAGTACATCGACGAGGAGAAATCCCTCGCGAGCATCGGCATCGACCCGTGGACCGCCCGGCCCAGCGACGAACCGACGGGCCAAGCTGACTGCATCCTCTACGTCGGCCGCGATGGCGCACGCGTCCACGTCAAAGCGGGCCGTGTCCTCGTTGATTCGCCCGGCTCGCTGCCTGCGACGTCCCTGCCCAAAAACAGCGTCACGCGCATCGTCTTATCCGGAAACGTCAGCCTGTCTGCCGGCGCGTGCCCCAAACGCCTACTTCGACGCGCTCGCCGCGTGCGTGCCCGTCGGCGTCACCTTCGACGGGCACAGCCAACGCCGACCTCGCGACCTGCCCAACGTCGCCTTGTCCTACGGGTACGCGATCCTCCTGTCCGAATGTGTCGGTGCGCTCACGCTGCGGGGCTCGAATCGTCCCTCGGCGTCGCGCCCGCGCCCACTGACAAGCGGCCCAACCTGGCGCTGGACCTCATGGAACAGTTCCGCCCACTCCTGGTGGACCAGACCGTCATGGCTCTGCTGCGCACGCGCAAGCTCCGCCCCGACCATGGCGCCATCGAGGCCGGGGCCGGGGGAGCCTGGCTGGGCAGCGACGGCAAGGAAATCCTCGTCGACGCGTACGAGGCCGCCTGCCAGCGATCCGTCACCGGTGCCCTCCCCGGATACTCGGGGTCGTGGCGCCGCCACATCACCCACTCCGCGCAGATGCTGGCGCACGCGATCACCGAACCCGACTACCAGTGGAGTGGGGTCGCCTGGCGGTGATCTACATCATCGCCTACGACATCGCCGACAATAAGCGGCGGCTGCGCGTCGTCAAAACACTGGAATCCTGGGGCTACCGCATCCAAGAATCCGTGTTCCAGCTCCGCCTTGATAGAGCGCCACGCTGGCGCGCGTCCGCTCGTCTCTAGCTGTCCTCATTTCTGAGAGCGACGACGTCATCCACATCTACCCCATCTGCTCATCCTGCGCCGACCACGCCGACATACTCGGCGCAGCCATAGCGCTGGATGACGTGGGGTTGTGCCGGGGAGTGTGGTGAGGGCTAGCGGCTCTTCTTCTTTCGTCGTTCGGGAGCGACAATCGAAGCGCCACTCAGGGACCCCCAAAGAGCACCGGGTTCGACTCCAGCGCCTTCAACTGGAAGGCCTGTCGCCCAATCCGTCCGGTTGTTCTCCTTGTTCTCATCAAGCGTGAAGTGCCGAACGTCAAACGCATCGTCATATCCGAAGCACGAACGCCGAAAAGCCTCAACCCAGGGTGTATTCAGATATTCTATGGGAACCTGAAATTGAGTGTGGTCGGTAATCGTTGCAACGGTACCTAGACAGCCCGTCAACTGAGTGTAGGCTGAGCATAATGATGGTGTATTTCCGTCATTAGCAACGGTTTTGCTTGCCTGGAATCCATTAGGAGAAAGAGCAACCTCCACAACGCCGAGGCCGAGAGGCTTTCCGGTGCCAAGTCGTAGATAACCAACCTGATCCGATGGAGTGCTGCTCATGGGCTTATGTTGTTCGGCGCGTGGAACAAGATTTGCCGAATCAAGAATCCAGAGAAGCCAGGCAAGTTCAAACTCAGTCAGCGCTTCAAAACGCATAGTAGCATCGAATTTCGTTCCCGCTTTAACATACTTCTTCACCTCGGAGGTGACGTTGAAAGAATCGCTTGCGGTTTTGAGGGCTTTCTTAGGGAATTTGGTCTCTTCATCAACGTTTTCCCATGCATTCCTATCAACAGGGTATGTGCTCACTCCGAGGGATTGCGCAGGATCGTGTGAGAAGTACTGACTTCGTCGGACCTTCTGTTTGTCTGAATTGACGTTAGAGCCGTCGGCACGTGTTAAGAATCTACGAGCCGAGGAGGGGCGAGGGCCTAAGAGGGGGCGTAGCCTAAGCGGTGAGGTTGCTTTTCCTACTCCTCCCCCTCCCTCAGCATAAGTTACATCGGTTATAGAAATGCGTCCCTTCAAGGAAGAGGACGGCTCGCTCTCTCCGTTACTTCCTGGAGTTGACCTGTCACTATATGCTACGTAGCCAAACAGTCGATCAGCAGGTGAAAGCTCGAAGAGTTGCTTGGCGGGAGCGATGTGCGAGCGTTGTGCGAGCTCCAAAGGAGACATCGCGTAGGCGTTGCGGCCGACGGAGATGGGGACGAGTGCATCTACTATCTTGTGCCCTTCTTGGCTTTCGGACAGCACTGCGTATGCCAAGAAGGAGTTGGTCTTATTGGAGAGTAGTATCTTGCTCTGACGGATAAAGATGTTAGGTGTATTTCCTGTTTCGGCATCCCAGTTTTGCGAATAGCTTTTGAGTATTTGGAAATACCTTTCGACCGGCGATGGGTGGTTTTGTGTTCCGGGGGGAATGGTTGCTCTCTCAGGCGAAATGCGTGTCTCCGTGAAAAAGACGCGTTCTGCCATCTTCTTGGCGAATGTGGTCGAGTTCTTCGAAAGGTCGTCTGGATCTGTGGTGAGATAGACGTATCCGATCTGCTTAGTGAGATTTTGTTGCAGGTCTTCTCCGGTAAGCGTGTTTTCGTCGAATATTGGAACTCGCTGGGATGGCTCAGAATTTGTGTAGAGGGCGTAGATAAACCAATATGCGTATGTTCCGTTATCGACAAGCTTCGCGTCGAACTGTACTTGACGGTACCGTTTTCCTTGTTGTGGACGGATCATGGCTAACAAGCGTTGGTTGTTCATTCCTGGGGCAAACTTTGTATTATCCCCTTGTCGCGTTCGAAGCGTTGCTGCCATCATGACGGGAATTGGTCGACTGTTGTAATTTCTCTTAACTGATGGCAGCCTGTCGTGGGTTCCAGTAAGTAAAACTGCTTTTCTCTTATTAGGTTGCACGAATGTGGGGACGAGTCTTTGGCATTCTGCGGGATCCATACGATATGTGAGGGGTTCTGAGTAGTCTCCGAAAACCCGTAGGCGGGACGACGTAACCCTTTCATAGGCGTTAGACAGCATGCCCTTCAGCATCGTCGCGGGTAAAATGGGAACCGTGCGTGTTGCTTTCCCCTTGTCCTTGATTGTCGTTGTTGGAACTGAGATCGCACCAGTATCTTCGTCTACACTTCTGTAAACGAGTGGTGTTTTTGCAGTAATGGAAAATCTTATGGATCCGCTCCAAGTGTGAGCTGGAAAGTGGTCTAGTGATGCTGGTTCTCGGTCGTTGAGTTCCGGGTAATTCTTGAGCGTGGTGTTGGTTCTTAGAACAGGAATCCTATTTGCCGCTGCGTGAATCTTAGGCATTGTATTTCCACTCTCCTGTGAATAGCTGGTCGACTACGACCGTGTTTCCGTACTTATCTTCTTCTCGGATGAACTCGACTGCCGTCATCTGCTTGGTTTTGGCGTGTTGTTCGTCCTGTTCTGCCCGACCAGAGGTGTGTTCCGGGGCAGAATCCGTATCGCCACTGCCAGAAGACTCATGGTGCAGATAGCTCACCTTGTTGGCCCATCCGCTGACATATGGCTTTCCTGACTCCGGTTCTTTGGATGAAGCCTTGGCTGTGTTGGCGGTGAGCGTCAGCTCAACGGCATTCACGCCGTTCACCCACCGGAACTCGTGAGCAAGCGTGGCGTCTTCCTCAATGTCGGTGGTTACCCGCCAGATGCGTGCTTCGTAGACCTGCGAGATGTCAAAACCGTCGGGAGATGACACTTTTAGTGTTGCCCCCTGGCCTGGGCTTGCTGGGTTCAGTCCGTCGATAGATCGTGTACCGTCCGTCGCCCAGATAATTCCGGCTATTTTACCGTCTGTGAAAACACGGGCCAGTAGCGTAGGAACCTCCACGGCACCGTGTATCTTGTGCTCAGTAACTTTCAAACAACAAGGGACAGTGACTGCCTCGTGATCGTTGTTCTTATATTCTTTGTCACTCATCTGCTTTCACGTCCTTATGCGTCGAGGCCTCACATTCTTCGGCATTGGATTCTGGGAGGTAATCAGCCCATCCCGTGTATGTTTGGCTTCCGCCGAGTTCGCCTCGTAGATACGCGAGGATTGTGTGTGCGGCGCTAGGAGTCGCGTCATCTCTTTCGCTTGGTCTAGCGGACCATAGCTGTTCTTCAACCGGAGCCGTGATGATTGCGCCGTCGGCGTCAGACACGCTAATACCGGTGACCTCAACTTGGCCGAGCCCTCGGGTTGTCTTCCCTCCGAGCGGAAGTGTGCCCGCGCTGAGTTCCGCTAGAGCAATACATAGGAGACACCAGGACGCTCGGGCGAATGGGACACAATCATCGAGTGATAGGCCTGCGATACTCGACTCGGTCTTCACATTCTGAAGAAGACGTGCGGTGTCAACCTCGATGACGATGTCGTTCCACGAGGCATGTGGGTAAACAACTTCAAAAAACAGTGCTCCCTTGACTGCTCCACCAGTCCAGCGATCAATCGCGTTGTGGGGAATCGTCAGGGACTCATTGAGTCTTTGCGTTGTGCAGTCTCGGATTCTGATTGCACCACGGTACTCGGTCGTGCCGAACATGTAACGCACCAGATTTGGATCACGCGCAAGCTGCTCATGGATATCGATGGGACGGTGATTTCCTTTTTCGTCGGCCGCAACGAAACTCTTTTCCTCAGGCGGTCCACTCTCGGCATATAGCACCGTTCGAGCGATACGCGAGCACCTCGAGCGCAGTGCGCCGCGAATTGAGGTGCCTGGGAGCAACAGCGGATCTGTACAAGTCTTACTGTTATCGGTTGAGCTCTTGACGCGGAGAGGGAAGAGGACATTACTATCTTCCCTGTTCTCTCTCTTGGTGTGCTCTTTGTTTGCAGGAGTCTTCTGTTCAGGGTCGTGTACGAACACACCGGTTGGTGAGTTCCAGCTGATCCGCACCTGCGTCGGCCGAACACGTAGAGCTGCAGAACTCTCATGATCGCCGTCGGACTCTGAGCCCACCCACTTCCGAATCAGATTGATTGCTGTGTGCTCTGCCGATGCCGCCTCCGGGCACTTCTCGCCAAAGGCAGAGATTACGCTCGTCAGAATATTTCGTGCAAAGTCCGTACGAGCCTCGTGAACCTTGTGAGAATCTTCGGAATGATCGGGCACCTCGACTGGTGACGTAGCGTCTGGCAATCCGATGAAAGATACTCGGGAGACTTCGATGAAGCCGAGGCCCCCGCCTGTCCCTCCACCAAGAGGGAGGATTCCCTCGCACAGGTCAGCTACGGTCAGAGCCAGGAGAAGGATAGCTGCTTGTAGGCGGATCTTAAAGCCTGGAAGCTCATAATCCTTGACTGATGACGAGGGGTCTGGAAGCACGAAACCGCCAGGGTCCTGGCGGATGTTTCGGCAGAGTTGGGCGTGGTCAATGTCGATCCGAATCGAATCCCATGTGGCATGCGGATACAGCAGCTCCGAATACAACGCTCCATGGGCAGCGCTTCCGGTGACACGGTCGATCGCGTTACGCGTGAGTTTGAGAGGCTTATCCTTTTCAGCTTCTGTTGGTATCTGCCCCTCGCAGTCGTGGATGCGGACCGCTCCCCGGTACTCGGTTGTCCCGAACAAGTAACGCACAAGGAGCGGATCTGCAGCGAGCTGCTTGTGTACATCTCCCGGCATCGTGAGTTCGTCAGAACCTTCGCTGTCACTCACAATGCTGCGAGCGATGCGAGCACAGTGGGACCGCAGCGTCCCGCGGATCGACGTGCCCGGAAGTAGCAGCGAGGCCTTGTCCTCATGTGCGACTTTCGGATAAGTAACATCCCCGTGATCGGCGCGATGCTTGTCATTGAGGTGCCAGTTGCGCAGTGGCGCTGCGGGTACCGTGTCCTCTTTCGAGGGTTTGATGCCGTCGGGTTTGTTCATTCCGACGAACAGACCCGACTGAGCCTGCCACTCGATTTCGATGGACGTTGACGGGCGATTCCCGGTGAGCTTACTGTCTGGTTTTAATTTGAGCGGCTTGGACTGGCTAAAGACTACAGAAAGAAAATCGGTAGATTCGTTGTTCCCTGCTTTTTCGCTGAGAATAGCAACCTTCTCACACGACACCTTCTTGTAACGGAGATCAATTGCGCCCCACCCAGATCCTGTCCTGCCTCCGAGGCTGATGAACTTGCCGTCGAGGAGTGTCACGATCGCTTGCAAAGCTTTCTCGACCAACGTAGGGGGCGCAGGCGGTGTCCCCTTTGTTTCCTCGCGCTGTGTTGTGGACTGTGCTACCTCGTTCTTCGTGGAGTCTGGGGCCGGATCCTGGGCCTCGGCACTGATATGGATCTCGAAGGTCGTGTCCACGGGCAGGTACTCGTATGCGAAAAGTGCGCCGTCTGCGGCCCCGCCGGTGGCACGGTCAATGGCCGTACTCATGCGGTGGGGGAGGTCACCGCTAGCGCGGTCCCACACCACCGCGTGGTGGAAGGTAAGAGCACTGGCCCGCAGTGGGAGAGATTCTTTGCCAGTACCGATGTCCCGACGCATCTCACCGCCCCACAGGCTCTTGAGTTCTTCCTCGCTGAAGCCAAGCTCATTCATGTGTTCTTCGAACGCGGCACGAATGGCTCCCTTGATGGAGCGACCCGGCAGAATCGCCTCGCCCAGCCCATTGCGCACGAAAGCGTTCGGCTGCACAGTTCGGCCCTCCTCGTCGGTTATGGGGCGCTCAGGTGCTTCATCGACGCCGCCGGAGTGCAGCGCGGAGACGACGCGCACGGGGATCGTCATGTCGTAGCGGTAGATGGTCATGAGACAGCCTCCGTTGGTGCTGTAAAGCTCTTACTCTCGGTCTTGAATAAGGGCAGCGTCGCTTCCGCCAGCGTGGGGGAGTCCACGAGGAAGCGCCCGTATCCCTGGGGCGTGAGCTCACCGACGCCAATATGCCCGAGTGTCTCGAGTGCCCCCAGATCGTCCGGGGAGAGACGCACTTGGACTACTGAACCCGCTTGGATCGCCAGCCGCGTGGCGCGAGGCGCATTATCCCGCGGCGACCACGAGTCCACACGCCGGTGCCGGATCGCAGTCAGAATCCGTTTACGATTCTTGTCGCCCGAGTCCTGATCGGGGCTCTCCTGAACGACCGTGACCGGAACGTTGGCTCGTCTGAAGGCAAGCTCCAGATCCTCAACGCTCCCGCCCGGTCCCAGAGCGTTCGACCGTGCGAGCACGTCGGACGTGAACCACAGAGACACGACCTCGGTGGATTCAGAGGACGAGGCCTGTGTTCCCTCATCGGTGACAGGACCTTCTACGGGGGGTGGGGTGCTTCCCACCTCGGTGAAGGTGCTGCCCACGGTGCAGCGAGCGCGCCCGAAGGTCCCCGTGAGCTTGCGTGATCCGAGGAAGGCTGGCTGCTCAGCAATGCCGAGGTCGAGCGTCAGAGGTGAATCAGCGGATGTAGCAGCGGTGCCGCGAAGCTCGCTCAGTAGTCGTTTCGACACGACAATCGAGGCACGCAGCGTCAACCCGGCGGGCAGAGCGCGCACCAGGAACAGCTGTCCATCTTTCGCTGCGCCCGTCTCCGAATCGATCGCCGTCGACTGTCGACCAATCAGCGAGGGCTTCCCGATCCACCCCGTGACGGGAGTACCGCTCGATTCAACGAATAGATAGCTGCCACGTGTGGGGATCGTGTGGTCTCCACATACCTGATGGTTGATTGGGATATGCCTGTTGAAGAGCGTGCAGGGTTGTATATCGCCTTGTTTGTCCTTGAGTTTGTCCTCGGGAACCTTCTCATTCTCCAGAACAAAAGGCACAGGTAGACCAGGAGTTTTCTCGTAAACCGGAAGCGCATCGCTGATACGCAGGTCACCGCTGACGATAGCGGAGTCCATGCCTCGGTACTTCTTGCGCAGCATGCCGTGCAGCCACGGGACCAACACGGTTCCGCGCAGGAAGTCCAACGACCGCACCTCGTTCGAGAAAGGGACCTCGTAGGAGACAACCGGAGAATCAAGAACGATGTCGAGGGTCGTCTCGTACCAGGTCGTGTCACCGGACTCCGAAGGCTGAGAGCTGGGTAATGCTATGTCTTGGGGGCTCTCCTTCGGAAGATCCTTTGGCAGGTCTGGGATTTGCTTCAAGCTCTTCTGAGCGCGGCACCGCAGTCGATCCGCGACGGTAGCTACATCTTTCGACGAATATGTGGGGCTTTCGTTATCTCGGTTCGCCAGGATTCGTTTAAGAGCGTCGGCGGCTTCCTCATCCGGCAGGTTGGTCGTCACGTAGTCCTTGTCGCTGACCACCACCGTGCACTCGCCGTCGCCTCCGCTGCGGCCCGAGCCGATGCCTCGGACCATGAGGCCCGCGACACCCAGGAGGAAGTGCGCGGCATCGATCGTCGCTTGAACAGAGATCTCAGCCCCAGCCTCGTCGATGAGGGTGAACGTGCCCGTGAGGACGCCGGCCGCCGCGCGCTCCGTGAAGCGCAGGAACTGGTCGCGCGCCGTCCCCGTGGTCGGGTCGATGGAGAGGGATACCGTGTCGTGGACCGGAATCGGCGAGGCCGGGGTCGCGTCCGAGAAGAGAACGTGACGCGGGTGGGGAGTTGAGCCCGGCTTGCTGTTGGGGTCCTGGCCGAAGAGCCACAGGGCAAAGCTGGTCCACTTCCCGTTCTTTTGCCCGTCGAGGGCCTTCGCCGCCAGCATCGCCTGCTCGCGCATGACTCCCGTGATGACCGTGCCGCGCACGACCGGGTCGTCGCCGCAACGCTCGATTGTTGAGTGTGTACGTCCCGCCTGGCCCACGCCCGTGGACACGCCCCAGTCGGACGTGAACACGATGGTCACGTGGCCGCTCGCACTCGGAGAAGTGGTGGGTGAATTGGTGGTCACTGGGCACCTCCTGCGGTGGAATCGACTGCTGCTTCCTCGGGGTCGACGCGGTCGGCGTCCCCGCGAATCCGGGAAACGAGGTAGCGGTCGGGCAAGTTCCCGGACAGGTCGATGAGGTCCAGGAGCCACCGCACCTGCTCGATGCAATCCTCGGTGTCCTCCTTGGGATCGTCGAGGCGCGTCTTCGAGGGCAGCGGCCCCAACGCCTTCACGAGCGCCTTCGTGCCCCGCGCGTTCTCCTGCGCATCCGTCCACTCAAGGCGGATCGCGCAGATGGGGTGCTTGCAGCGCTTCGTTATTCTCTTCTCGTCCGGCTTTTCTTTGTCCTCGTCGATCTGCTCCTGCGTTGCGAACACCTTCTCGTCTTCCTTTAGGACATACCCATGGCACGCGGCTTGTGCCGCCTTATCGTCCTTGGAAACCGTGACATAGTCGGCGAGGAGCTTCACGATGCGGTTCGCGCGGGCACGCGGGAACGGATCGCCGGTGGTCTGCGTGGGGTCGTCCGGTTTCTTGCCGTCGAAGGCAGCGACCGCCTGAAGGATGCGCTCCCAGGAGGACAACGGCTGCGGCTCTGCGGTAGGTGATTCCTCGGACGAGGTCGTGGTTGCGTCCCCGATGCGCTCCGGCGCGTAGTGGCCGATCAGGAAGGGCCGCTGCGTACGTCCCTTGTACTCGTTTAGCGTGTCCTCCGGGTCGAGGACCGTCGCGTCACGCAGGACATGGAAGTTGATCGTCGAGCAGGGGACCGTCCCCGGTTTCTTGCCGAGCTTCTTCCCGCGCTTTACCTGCTCTTCCGCCAGGTCGTAGGCAATGTGGAACGGGAAGTTACGGCCCACGATGGCCACGCCCGCCGAGGCCGTGAGCGGGCCGGGGCTTTGAATGATGTAGTCGCCGATTTCGAAGTGGTCCCTCTCTGGTGCGTCGGGCTTCTTTCCTCCAGCAACAATGGCGAGAACTGACAAAAGATCGTCGTCCTTCGTTAGCTTCTCATAGTGGTGGATGTAGGCCTCGGCGAAGGGGATCGCGTAGCGTCCGTCTGTGTAGACCGTGACGTCATCGCCGCCGACCAGCACGGGAACCACGGGAACGAGATCAATATCGTCATCGTTGGCGAGGTATTCAACGTCGGCCCACGAGCGCGCAACCGCCTCTTTGACGATACCGTCGAGACGGTAGTTCACCTCCATGATGAACCATTGGAAGATATTGTTTTCGTCGGACGTACAGGGGTTTTCTTCCCTCCAGTATGCCGCGGGCTTGAGATTGCTGAGGTCTCCCTCAACCGTGTTGAACGCTTCGCCGAGGTCACGCATAATCGCGCCCACTCCGTTGCCGTCGATGTGGATGACTCCGACAGAGGAAAGGCTGGCGAGCGTGCCCTGAGAGTTAGCTGCTTGAGGTAGGTCTTGGAATGCTCCTTCAAGCTGGAACGGGTCTTCGTTAAGCCTCTCTATTTCTTTCGGCCACGTGTTAGGATCATCTGGCGACCAACGTGACACAACCTCCTGGAGCTGAAGGCGTCGAGCTGACCGTGACCACGCGCGCTTGACGCGCGAGGGGAGGGACAAGGAGTCCTGTGCGTCTTGGTCGGTCTGCGTAGGTGGCGAAAAATTGGTGTCGTCGTCGGTGAGAAGGGGAACTTTGAGTGTTTCCCTTGCGTAGCGGCGCATCTCCCTGCAATCGTCTTCGGAGAGTTTTCGCGATGCGGGTAAAGCGGACTCTGATCCTCGTTCCAGGAATGGGAACTGGGGGAATCGTGCTGCTGCGGGACGGCGGTTCAGTGAGTACTCCAAGAACACGCGATCAAGCTCTTGCAGGTCGTCCGCACAGACCGTGTTGGATGACGCCTTGACGAAGACTCCCGTGACGTCGAGGCCCGGGGCTTCGGTCAGCGCTCGGAGGGTGACCTCTCGGATCAGTCGCTTCGCTAATTCCTTTGGATCGCCATCAGTCTCGGTGAATCGGACGATCACCTTGCCGGATGAGTCGGAAACCCAGAAGGAACTCGGAAGGGTCTTCGTATTAAGGAGTTCTTCTGCTTTATCCTTCACCCACTTGGACAGCAGAGTGATCTCGAAGGATGCGCCGATCTGCTCACGCAAGCGAGGTGATGAGAAGATGAACGGCTGATTGCTGTTCGTCTGCAACATGACGAGGTAACTTGACATAGTGATGCGATCTAAAATTAGTCGGTAATGGTGTTATGGAAGAAAGGATAGGAGTGAGAGCGCGTCGTTTGCGATGCGTCCGGGAGCTCGGGTTACTGTGATAAAACTTCGAGAACTCGCCCTTCTAAATTCATCGTCTGTCAAGTCCAATTCTGCGTCCTTACTGTTTCTGGGTGCAAAGAAAATTAGTGCCTGTTGGGGACCTTTGTTGCGGATGATGTCGTCAAAGGTTGCTGAACGATTATCTGCATCGCGTAGAACGCTGGTTGAAACGATTGTTAAATCGTATGCTGATACTCGCTCTGTGTTCCAGTGGTTGCCGACTCCGATTTCAAGGTTCCTGAATGCTGGAATCTCTGTGAGTAATGTCCTAAGATCGTTGTCGCCTGGTTCTTGGAGGATAAGAATTTTCTTGTCATTTAGGGCTGATGAGAGACTTTCAATATAAGTTTGAAGCGCCTTATCGCTCTTTAGGAGACTTATAATATTTCTTTTTGTCCAGTTTCGGTTTAGGAGATATGTGATAAGTACTGATAAGAAGAGGACAATTACTCCAGCGATGACTTGTTCTCCGATGGACGCAAAATTCATTTTGGTTCCTTACTGTATGGTGGTCTGGTTATGCGGCCACGGCGTCAATGACGCCCATGCCGAAGCTTGTGTGTGAGCCGACGTTCGTGTATGCGGATAGGGCCATGAGGCGCGAGAAAATGCGGGTCGCCTCGGCGCCCTCGATGCCGCTGATGCGTAGACGGCCCTCGTGGGCCGGGATCCGGCGCGAACTCAAGCGGCCCTGGCCTGCGTTGCGGGGCATGGCCAGTGAAACGAGTGATGTGCGGGTGAAATCTTGGGTCGCCAGCACGCTCGCCATGGCATCGCGGTCGATGCGTGGGGGAGCGAGCCTCCGATTCCACGCCCACCAGCGCTGCTGCAAGCTCGTCGCAATCGTCGCCGGAGACAGGCTAGGTACGTGATTACCCTTCGATGAAAACGTCGTCGGTGTGACCAAGCGAATCTCCCACGCCGTGTCCTGGTCCCGCTCCGCCAGCTCCTCCCACGAGGTCTGGTTGATGATCTGGCCCTCGGTCGCAACCAACACTGCGTCATCATCGGTGCCTGCCCCGAGTCGCATGACTCCGCCCCAGGACAGCCACGCATCCAGCGTGTCTATCAGTCGGTCCTCCAAGAAGCGCACCTCGACGCCGAACGTCGACTCCGAATGGGTTAGCTCGCCGAGCGAATAGGGCTTCACCCCACCCGACCCGTGAACCGGCCGGTGCGCGAGCGTCGGAAACTGCGCTGCCCGCGTCGGGCTAATGCCCGGCGGTAAGTCCAGAACCGCCGACAGGGCTGCGTGGAGCCTTCGTGGTGTCGCTGGCACTCCCTCGGGCGCGTCAAAGCGAACGTAGACGGATGCTGGCAACGGTGCCTCCCATCACTCGCGTGTGACTGTCGTCTCCGACCGTAACACAGCTGTTCGGATAGGTCATGCGAAACTGTCAAGTTGTCCGACATCTCGAAAAATACAAGATAAATAGCGGAGAGTCTTTGTGCTGACAATCAAAATAATCTCTCGGTATTTTTCAACTCTTCAAACTGTCTAATTGATCGGTGGGTTGGTTCCGGTTGGTCGATGGATGGTGTGTGGAGAGGGGTGTGGGGGAATGGGGTGGGTGCCGCTCATGTGTCATCCTCTCCACTTCTTCACCAAAAGGTCAAGGATTCTTAAAATGTGAAACCCTCTAGGAGGTTAGTGACAAACCTTGAGACGATGGTGCAACGGCGTGCCATCGGGACAGCCCCGGAGACGCGTCCCCATCAGAACAGAAACGAGGAACAATGATGCATCAACGCTCGTGGAAGACCCTCATCGCGGGAGGTGCGGCGCTCGCTGTTGGCGTCACGCTCACCGCGTTCGGTGCCCCCGCGCATGCGGCCGGCACCCCGGGGATCACCTCTGAGGCTCGCGCCCAGGACGAGGTCATGAACTACGCGGTCAACCTGACCGCCGACGCCTCCCGCTACGACTTCAACGCGGCCGTCTCCAAGGCCTCGGAAAGCGGCGTGGTGCTGGCCCAGTACCCCGAATTCAACACCTTCTTCGTCCAGTCGGTGAAGGCCGCCTTCGCGCCCACCCTCGGCAAGAACCTCGTCGATGCTGGCATCTCCTACCAGTCGATCGGCCCCACCCGCTACAAGACGGTCACCGGCTCTGAGGTGCGCACCGAGCAGCCCCAGAACACCACCTCTGAGGCCAACGCGGTCGCCGACGCCGCCGGCACGCACACGACCGGCCTGTCCGCCGACTCTCAGCTCAACGACTTCACCCCCGACGAGGGCGACGCCAACGCCTGGGGCCTGTCCGCCATCGGCGCGATTGACGCCCAGCAGGTCGACGTGGCCCGCGAGAAGGTCACCGTCGGCATCATGGACACCGGCATCGACCCCGACCACAAGGACCTCAAGGACAACCTCGACGCCTCGCGTTCGGTGGGCTGCCAGATGAACGGCATCCCCAACCAGGACCCGAGCGCCTGGAAGGATGACCACTACCACGGCACGCACGTTGCCGGCACGATTGCCGCCGCGCACAACGCGTACGGCGTGGACGGTGTGGCCCCCAGCGCCACGATCGTCGCGATCAAGACCTCGAACGAGGCCGGCTCCTTCTACCCGGAGTACGTGGCCTGCGCGTTCGACTGGGCTGCCGAGCACGACATTGACGTGACGAACTCCAGCTACTACATGGATCCCTACGCCTTCTGGATGCCCACCGAGGGCTCCCAGGCTGCGGGCCTTGAGGCTGCCTCGCGCGCGATCCGCTACGCGAAGAACCACGGCGTCGTCAACATCGCCGCCGAGGGTAACGACAACGACGACCATGACAACCCGACGATCGACAAGGCCTCGCCCAACGACGTCGAGGGTGCCGCGGTCGAGCGCAACGTGGCCGGCGGCGTGGACGTGCCCGCCATGCTCAACGACTCCGTCGTCTCCGTGTCCGCCCTGGCCCTGCCCACCGGCACCGACCCGGCTACGGCCACGCTGGAGCGCTCCAAGTTCTCCAACTACGGCAAGAACTCCGTGGACGTGGCCGCTCCTGGCTCGCGCATCTGGTCGACCCTGCCGACCTGGAAGAAGGATCCGCCCTTCGGTTACCTGTCGGGTACCTCGATGGCTTCCCCGCACGCCGCGGGCGTTGCCGCGCTGATCAAGCAGATCCACCCGGACTACACCCCCGACCAGACGATTGAGCTGCTCAAGAAGCAGGCGGGCTACACCTACGACCGCCTCGCTGTGCCGACCGACGGCAAGGAATACCGCGGCGCTGGCCTCGTCAACGCCCTGGCTGCCGTCCTGAAGGACCAGCCGCAGCCGGTCGTCGGTGCTCTTGAGTACTCGCATGACGGTGTCACCGATTGGCGTCCGCTGGCCGATGCCCGCGTGTCCGGCACGGTCTACGTGCGCACCACGGTCTCCGGTCCCGTGACCGCGGCGTCCCTCCAGGTCGCCGACAAGGAGCCCGTGACCGGCACCGGCGCCTTCACGGGTAACGAGGTCACGCTCGTGGCTGGCCCCTACGTTGCCGCCGACCTGGTCGGCGACGGCCCGCACGTCGACGTCACTGTTTCCGCTGAGGGGCGCAACAAGGACTCGCGCGCCGATGACGACGTCAAGGACACGATCCACTTCCACGTGGACGAGTCCCTCCACGACGTCGGTGCCTGGGTCAACAGCGCCGACGGCTGGAAGTACTGCTACACCGACGGCTACTGCGCCCGCAGCAAGTACGTCACCATCGATGGCGACACCTACTACTTCAACGGCGACGCCGTGATGGCGACCGGCTGGGTCACCTTCGACGGCGCGTGGCACTGGATGACCCCGTCGGGCCGCATGGCCAAGGGCTGGGCCAACGCGAACGGCACCTGGTACTACCTCGATCCCACGACCGGTGCCATGGCGACCGGCTGGGTCAACGACGGCGGCACCTGGTACTACCTGAACGCCTCGGGCGCGATGGCCACCGGCTGGGCCAACGTTGACGGCTCCTGGTACTACCTGAACGGCAACGGCTCCATGGCCACCGGCTGGACCGCCGTGAACGGCAAGTGGTACTACCTCACTGGTAGCGGCGCGATGGCGATCGGCTGGGTCAACGACGGCGGTACCTGGTACTACCTCGATGCCTCCGGCAAGATGGTGACCGGCTGGGTGAGCATCGACGGCACGCGCTACCACTTCGCGCCCTCCGGCGCCTGGCTCGGCTGAGCAGGCGGGGACGAGGCCGGGGCTAGGTCACTCCGGCCTCGATCCCCGCGCTGAGCGCACCGGACGCCGAGCGCACCTGACGCAGAGCGCGCCTGACGCGCAGCGCCACACGCTCAGCGCAACTGAATACACGAGGGGCGGGTCCGAACAATCATGTTCGGACCCGCCCCGACTTCTCTCACAGGTCCCGGGAGAGATCCGGGCGCGCCCCCTCGTCGTGCCCTGGAGACGCGATGGGGTCACCCCAAGGAGTCGAAGAGGACCTGCAGGCCCTCGCCCATGGTCGGGTGCGCGACCGGCAGGAAGCGCAGCTGCTCGTAGGTCAAGCCGCCGGCCATCGCGACCTGCACGGAGGTGATGACCTCGGAGACGTTCGGACCGATCAGCGTCGCGCCCAGAATCTGGTGCGTGTTCGCATCCACGACGGCCTTCCAGAAACCCTCGCCCGCGTAGCGCATCGTCTTGGCGCGCGGAATCGCGGCCGTGGGAATCTTCGCGATACGCACGTCGAGGCCGGCCTCGCGCGCCTCGCCCTCGGACAGGCCGATGCGGGCCAGCTCGGGGGTGGCGAACACGGCGTAGGGGATCGTGCGGCCCTTCGTGGTGGTCGTCGGATCATCCAGGGACGCGCCGGTCAGCTGCGCGCGGATGATGCGGAAGTCCGACCAGGAGGCGTGCGTGAACATGGGCGTGCCCGCGCAGTCGCCGGCCGCCCACACGCCCTGCGCAGAGGTGCGCAGGTGCTCGTCCACCTTCACGGCACCGCGCGGCGTGACCTCTATCCCTGCGGCACCCAGGTCAAGCGTCGAAGTAGCAGGCTTGCGTCCTATCGCACAGAGCACGGCGTCGGCCTCAAGGACGCTCCCGTCGGCCAACCTGACCCTGATACCGTCAGCCTCCTTTTCGAAGAGCGTGGCCGTGTTGTTGAGGTGGAAGTTGATGTTGCGTCTCTCGAGCACGCCCTGGGCGTACGCCGCGACGTCAGGCTCGAAGTTGCGCAGTGCCCTGTCAGAGTTGTCCACGATGTGGACCTCGGTCCCAAAGCCCGAGAAGAGAGTGGAGAACTCGAGGGCTATCGGCCCACCGCCCACGATCACGAGACGGCGTGGGAGCCTCTCTATCTGCTGGATGGAGGTGGATGTGTACACGCGCGAAAGGTCTGCTCCGGGCACGGGGGGTATGATGGTCTCGGAGCCCGTATCTATGACGACGACCGTGCCCTCGATGACGCGCTCCTTTGCCTCGGTCCTGACCGCGATGGCCCGCTCCCCGACGAAGC
>ERZ773037.633-NODE-633-length-19062-cov-2.933288_pt1 | contig 19062 bp, 20 predicted proteins | sample MGYA00511466_ERZ773037 | MGnify/ENA primary metagenome ERZ773037 (study PRJEB29015, sample SAMEA2738146) | human oral metagenome | biome: human oral; feature: human-associated habitat; material: saliva | place: China | collected 2202 ... | reverse complement strand
CGACGGCGCCGTTTGCAATGGAGTACTCGGTGCAGTGCTTGCCCTTGTAGGTAACATAACCGCCCATGCGAGCGTCCTGCTCAAGCTGGGCACGGTCAAACTTCAGGCCGGTTTGAGCCTCAACCTCTTTATCCGTGAGGCAGCCAAACGTTACGTGCGACCACAGGGCAAACTGACCGTTGCCATGCTCACCAAGCATCCACGCATTAATGCAGCTTGCAGGATAGCCTGTTGCCACGGAAAGCGCATGACGGAAGCGTGCGGAGTCAAGCGTAGTGCCGGAGCCGATGACTCGTGTGGGATCGCAGCCGGTGAGGTACTGGATCTCGGTAGAAACAACGTCACACGGATTGGCAATGCTTACCCAGATACCTTTGAAGCCGGCATCGGAAATTCGCTTTGCGAAGGTACGCGCCTCGTCGGTAGTGACAAAAAGCTCACCATCACGACTTGCTGCCGCGGCTTCAATGTGTCCCGCCGCATTCACAATGATGTCGCAGTCGGCGAGTTCTTCATAGCGGGTGTCTACCTCAAATATGCGAGCAGGATGCGGATAAAAGGGCATGGCATCAAGCAGATCGTTTACCTGGGCCTTACAAAGAACCTCATCGAGATCGCTCAGATAAAGCTCCGTTGCAAGCCCCTTAAACAGCAGTGCATTTGCAACATGTGCTCCCACGTGACCTGTTCCGATGATGCCAATTTTGCTTACCAGTGCCATAGTCTTCCCATCCCCTCGTATCAACGGCGCCAATGTGCCGAGAGTTTCACGCGTTGCAGTGCACCGTTGCACGTTACAGCACGTTGTTGCGTAATAGCCTACAATGTTCTGCAGAAAAATTTGCAAGATTTGTAATGTTGCAATCAACTGGATACATTTGGGGAGATTGAGGGGATTTTATGGGATATCGCACACCCACATGCCCTATTGCCCGCTCCTGCGGAGGCTGCGAGTGGTTATCGGTTCCCTATCCCATTCAACTCAAGCGCAAACAGCAGCAGGTAGTTGAGCTATTAGGACCTCTTTGCGAGAAGTTCGGTGTTTCTGTAGAGGACATCCGTGGCATGAGAGAGCCGCAAGCCTTCAGGCATAAGGCTGCAACTCCTTTTGCACCGGGAACACGCGGCCGCGTACGGTCAGGCTTTTATGCCCCAGGAACTCATCGTATTGTGGCATGTGAGACGTGTCTCGTAGAAGATCCGCATGCACGCGATATCCTAAACGACGTGGCGCGACTTGCTTCTCGCTTTGGCGTGCATGCCTACAACGAGGATCGCGGCCGAGGAACGCTTCGTCACGCCGTTATCCGTACGGGATACGCTACAGACGAGATGCTCCTGACACTTGTTGTCAATGGCCAGCGTCTTCCGCATGAACGGGAGTTCGTATCCTCACTTCAGAGGCTACATCCCGAAATTACCGGCATTATCCTCAATGTCAATCAGAGACGCACGAACGCCATTTTGGGGCGAGAAACCCGCGTGCTCGCGGGGGCAGCGACCATGCACGATAAGCTTTTAAACTGCACGTTTGAGATTGGGCCCACGAGCTTCTACCAAACCAACCCCAAGCAGACCGAGGTCTTGTATCAACTGGCGCTTGAAGGTATTTTCGGCGTACGCGAGAAAAACAACGACGAGCGTCTTAGCAGCGGGAGTTCCAACTGCCATACAAGCCATGACCGCACGGATTCCCTTAGCAGCAGCCCTCTCAGGATTCTTGATGCGTATTGCGGCACCGGAACCATCGGCATCTGTGCGGCAAAGGAAGCCGACTCTCGCGGGATTCCCGTTGAGCTTATCGGCGTGGACCAGGTTGAAAACAACATCGCCATGGCCGAGAGAAACGCCCGCGCCAATGCCGTCTCCGCACGATTTGTCTGCGACGATGCCACACGTTTTATTACACAAGAGGCCAAGCGCGGAGCTTCCTATGACGTTGTCGTTCTTGATCCACCGCGTGCGGGTTCTACGCCAACCTTCCTCAAGGCGGTTGAGCAGCTGGCACCGAAGCGGGTGGTGTACGTGTCGTGCAATGTCGTAACGCAGGCTCGCGACCTGGAAGTTCTTCTCGCCAGCGGCTATAAGCCAGAGCGCATTGTACCGGTGGATATGTTTCCACATACGAAGCATGTGGAGACGGTAGTTCTGTTGACTAAAGTACATAATTGATAGTGTGAAAATGCTTGAAATATAAGGCTTTTTCGGGGTTTTGATCGTTGAAAATCAAGTGCTGAAAAATGGATAAAAAGTATCGTAAATTTTGCGATCTCTTATAGTTGAATAGGCAGAAGTATTGAGAATAGGTTGGGTAGATAAAAAAAATATTGAATGATAGGTGATTCTAAATGGCATACGGGAAATCAATAGAGTTGTTTCTTGTAAATGGTACAGCTGACAGTTTGATTGTAGCAGAGTTATCAAATTGGAACGGAAAGGCAATTAAGATTCCTCGTATAGAGGTATCATATTGTGATCGTGATGGTATTGCACAAACAGGGGTACATATCAAATATCAATGGTGGTGTTTTTATGGACTTGTTATTAAATGACATTCTTCATTTGTCGCAAGAGGAGATTAACAATAGTAAAATAGAATTTAATATGCAAGCTGGAAGAGGAGGACAACCATTTCTTGATAGATGGTTAAAACATTCTGAAGGAGATAAAGCAAACGGAACTTGCAAGGACTGTTCATATTGGGGTTGGTATGGCAAACAGAGAAACTTTTATCCTAGACAATGGGTTTTTAGTTTCGCAAGAATGCCGGAAGATGAATGGTTGTTTATTTCGGCGGCACAGATAATAGATACTCCAGTCGATGACTGGGCTGATGTTCAAGTGCTTGATAGATTTGTTCCATTATTTGGAAGGCTCATCGTCAAATGCAAAAAAGGTAACGCCTTCGCAAGATATGTATTTAATTTGAGCAAATATCTTGATCAAGCAGTTGTTAGAGAGGTTCTTCCATGTGTTTATAGTGGTGAGAAGTTTGATGGATATGACCGTGTGCATCTACCGTATCATAGATTATCTGACATTTTTAATGGTCGGATTCTCCCAACTTATTATGAAGCCTTGAAAAAGATTACAGGTGTGTATTGTCTTACGGACACTCATACTGGAAAACTATATATTGGCTCAGCCACAGGAGAAGAAGGGGTAGCTCAAAGATGGTGTAATTATCTAGATTCCAAGCATGGTGGAAATAAAAAACTTATCGCACTCTATGAACAGAAGGGTGCAGAGTATTTTGAGAAGTATTTTACATATACGTTGTTAGAGTATTTTGGTTTGTCATATGATCCTGTGAAGATTATTGAAAGAGAGCAATATTGGAAACGTTGCTTTGATACGATTAAGAATGGTTATAATGACAATTGATGAAAATGTTTTGAGATATTGCCCTGTTCAATGAATTGGGAAACTCAACACTTATATCGGTTCGATATACCCAGTTAAAGCTAAAATCGGTGTTCCATCATTTCCTTGTACACTTGGTACAAAATGCGTTACTCGTTGGAGAACCGAGCCACGTAGAGTGCGTAGTATTGATTTCGTAGAAAAATGATTCATAAAAAATTTTGGTGGTAACTTTTTAGATAATTTTGAGAGGATAGTAAATGCAGAATTTCTTATATGGGATACTTAAAAATTTATGCTTTTATATCACCGTTTTACTTAAGTTTCTAATAGGGTTGGTATTTCATCCATTCAAGAACTCTCTATTCATTCTTGAAGTTATCTTGGCATTACTTTTATATTTTGATAAGGAGTCTCTTACTAAATATATACACTTGTTTATTGGATTTACTGATTATAACGGAACTTCGCATATTGATATTCCTAAAATGTTTGTATTTACGATAGGACTGACGACGCTATTAGCATTTATATCTAACTCACTTTTCAAAGATCTACTACAATCAAATCAAAGCAATTACTATTTAGGATTCAATAAAGAAAGATTTTATACTTATAGAGACTTGTATATAAAACTACTCGCTGCATCACCTCTCGGATTACTCCTATTTCCAATTGACATCATCCCTATCCTTATTGCTCTTTTTGATATGCTTAAGATTACTGCGGATTCTTTGCTTAGTTTTATGTATGCTCTTTGGATTTCTGCGTATTTTTTAATAGTTAGTTTCTTGGCAATAGTTGTTACTAAATGTTTTCTAATAGATATAAGTAAGTTTTCACAACAGTTTACCCTAGACGGCAACCAGAAAGATCTGAAACATCGTATAGAAATGTATATAAGTAAGCGATGCGAGAGTTCCTTTCGAGGTGTATTCAATAATCAGAAACGTATTAGATATCTATACCTATATATCACACAAGTCGAATTTGACAATGATATATTCAATAGGTTGGTCGATCTGGTACAAATAATGTGTCGTGATGAGACTGAGCGTGAAACTTATTTTGAGACTATCTTTGGACGTAACAATGGTATAAGTGCGGCCATATCACAAGCAATCAATAAGTTAGCTTCTGTTAAACACCTTAAATACCCAAAAGTCATGCGGCAAGAATTATTTACGATTAGATCCATATACATGAGTAAATGGCAAACAATTTATGAAACGTTAAAGAAAGACCAATCGATAATTCCTCCTAATAGTGTTATAAACATGGGACTTATTGATTTGCATGACTTACATATCTTGGAAGGAGTCTTTGTCGAGCAAGATAACTCTATTCTAGAAGATTTTAAAGATATTTTTTGGGGAAACCATGTTGAACCCACAACCGCGCTTTATCCTACTTCTGATTCTAATAAGAGCAAAAATGAGTCTATAGCCTACATAGTATGGACTCTCCAATATGGATTTGATAGGTGTCACTGGATGGAAATACTGAGGGAAAATAATAACAAAAACATGAACGTCTTTATTTCTCTTTGTAAAGAACTCAAGGAAATAGACAAGACACAAGAAATCATAAGCGAAAGAACATATGCTCCTTCTGGAAAACAAAATATAGCGATCGTGACAAATGCAAAAGATACAAAAGATAAAGAACTTTTTCAACATCACAACCGATTCTTTTCAAGAGTATTTGATTCGATCTTTTCTCAAATGGTAGATTGTCCAGAACTAAACAATAGCAAGCAGCTTTTAAAAAAGTTGTCACAGCCTAGTAATGATTTCTTTGAAGATGCTGTTACTTTAAGCAAAATAAAGCTCTTCGAATTTGAAGGATCTCAAAAGAAAATAGACTCTCTTGGGGTTTTACTTTCATTTTTATCGTTATCGGATATTGTTAGTGCTCTTATTATCATTTTATTTTGGCGAAGGCGCGATAACAGTGTTCGCTCAACAATGTCTACTGATGAATTCGATCTCTGGAACAAAACAATTCAAAGATGGGGATCTGATCTTGACTCCCTAGATACTGATCAGCAAAATAGAATCATTAAAGAACTTGAGGAGAATGTCAAATCAAATATTGACTATTTCACAGGCAAAACTCTGGTAAGGCATTTGGGCGAAGTGATGAATTCTGAACTAAACGATAAACGGTATCAAAAATTTAAAAAACTGAAGGGAGATATCCATTTCTCTTCTCGTGCATATTTCCTCCTTTATCTGTTGCTTAACAGGAACTATGCGATTTCTTCTAATCCAATAATTTTCTTTACCAATTACTTCTCAGACGAAATAACGAGAGAAATAAAAAAAGAACTTGATTTGCCAGCAGATACATACTCCCTAGATAAGCATAATATTTGTGATTAAAACAAAAGAATATCTTAGCTATCAAACGCTACCATCATTAAAGCAAGTTTTATTACTCAAGTAATTTTTGCGGATTCCGCAAAAATTACTTGAGTCGCTGAGTTCAGCAAGTCGTACGAAAAAAGTAAAGATGCATGCCCTGATTATTGCACGTATAAAAACGAATGACACCATACTTCAAATATAATGTTGTATAAGACGCTATTCTCTTGCTAGATATGGAGAACAATGACCGTTCACGAGTTTGGCGAGAAAAACGAAGATGTTCTTGTGTTGTTCCATCCGCTTGGTGTGCGATGGGACATTTTCAACTATGTGATACCAACATTGCAAAAGCACTACCACCTCGTTATTCCTGCACTACCCGGCTTTGACCCGGATATGCCAAAAACTGACTTTACCAGTGTGGAGCAGATTGCCGACGAAATGGCCTCATGGCTTATGCATCACGGTCTCGACAGCATTACATGCCTCTATGGCTGCTCTTTGGGTGGGGCCGTTGTAGCGCGAATGCTTACCACCAGAAAGATATCCGTTGACTGCGCCGTAATAGACGGTGGTATGACCCCCTATCAACTCTGGAAACCACTGACATACCTCATCGGTATTCGCGATTTCATAATGTTGGAAATCGGTAAACACATGAGCATCAAGGCGTTGCGAGGCATGTTCGATCCCGAAAAATATACGGAAAACGACGTTGCATACATCAAAGAGGCTATGTCCGGCATGAGCGCAAAAACCATCTGGCGTTCGTTCTACTCCTGCAATAATTACTCCATGCCAAAATCCGCTCCATCCATTAATTGCCGCATAGCATATTGGTACGGCTCTGCTGAGAAAGGGCCACGAAAATGGGACATCGCATACATTCGCAAAATGTTCCCCCATGCGCAAATCATTGAAAATGCAGGAATGGATCATGCTGAGTTTTTTACGCTGCATCCGGAAGAGTTTTGCAAAAAGCTGACCGCGTGGATTCATTTATCGGCACGCGATAAGAGCTAGATTATCTAAGGTAATTACCTATGATTTGTTTTACAGCGAGACTATACCCTATTATTTATAAGGGACACAACATGTCCTGTGGACAATATAGCTCATAAAGAGTATTGCTCACTTTATGTCCTGTTTTGTAAGAGCAGCCAACGGTAAGATGAGCTCGAAAGGAGGTCCCAATCCATGGATATCGTAAAAATAGGAAAAGTTCTTCAGGAGTTGCGAAAAGAAAAAGGGCTTACCCAGGAACAGCTTGCAGAACAAATGGGGTTGCGCGCAGAACGGTTTCTCGATGGGAAACCGGCAGCAACATGCCGGACCTGGACATCCTGATGGAATTGTCTGATTTTTACGCAGTCGACCTTCGAGAAATCTTATGCGGAGAAAGGACACGTGAGCATATGGACAAAGAATTACGCGAGACCGTATTGGAAGTCGCCGATTACAGCAACGACGAAAAGGAACGGTTGTTGCAAAGGCTGCATTGGCTCTTTATCGTTGGACTTCTGGGGTTTGTAGCGTTTCTCGCAATCCAGTTGTTGAATCTTGGCTCCATTGCGCCATACGAAGTTATGGGAGATTTTGGCCTGGGACTTGCTTTTGGCATGACTATTATAGGGGTGATTTTTACCCAGAAACATGCAGCGAGGATCAAAAAGGCCAAGATGCGGGTACTCAAAAAGCTACAAGAGAAATGCCATGCGACTCCTGAACAGTCCAAAAGAAAAAGATCGATAAGCAAAATTACCATACTCGGCGTCATTCTTGGCGCATGCGTAATCCTAACGGATCAATGTTTTTATCGGCTTCCTCTATGGCTTGCAGCTGTGTTGTTTATTTGTGCCTGGATACTGATCATTTCTGGGCTGATTATCAACAGGAAAAATCTGTAGAATTTACCGAAGCAGAAGTAACCACGGAGCGATACGAGGTAGACATGTATTTCGAGAAACTTTGCGCCTACTTGTCTGAACTACCGGAGGTTGAATCAATTGCTCTGGGAGGTTCACGCGCCGGCACCCGTTATGATGAGAGATCTGACTACGACCTCTATGTATATGAGAAAAGCCCTCTTTCTGAAGAAACACGTCTACCCATTCTCAAAGAATGCTGCTCTTACATAGAACTCGGTAATCATTTTTGGGAGCTGGAGGATAACTGCACGTTAAAAGATGGCGTCGACATTGATATCCTGCATCGCAACCTAGACGCATTCTCAAAGGATATTTCATCGGTTGTCGTTAATCATGTTGCACATAACGGCTACACCACGTGCATGTGGCACAATTTGCTTCACAGCAAGATACTCTTTGACCGAGAAGGAAAATTTCGCGACCTACAGGAGAAGTACACCGTTTCCTATCCCGCTCAACTAAAGAAAAACATTATTGAGCGCAACATGCGACTGCTTTCAGGAAATCTTCCGTCGTATGACAAGCAAATCATAAAAGCACTAAAAAGAAACGACATTGTTAGCGTTAACCATAGAACCGCTGCCTACATGGAATCATATTTCGACATCATCTTTGCCATGAATGAGCTCACTCACCCCGGCGAAAAACGCATGGTACAAATTGCACTTGAGCAGGCTCGCGTTCTTCCTCAGGACTTTGAGAAAAACCTTACCGCCCTCTACCAAAATCTCTTTGCGCATCCACAAAACGTTGAACACGACATCGTTACACTCACAGAAAATCTCAAGCTCTGTTTAAGCACTTTGGCATAATCTTATGTATGATTCTTTTGTTTCATATTGTGCAAACAGATTGGATTTCCATGGGTTACCTTATCAACGCGCTCATCCACACAGAAGCAACAATGCCTCAGGCTCTTTTCGAGGTAGTTGTCGTTACCGCAATCGCGTGTATTATCTCCGTCTTACTCCAGCGATCTTCTAAGCATGCTTCCAATGCCGCCGTGAAAAAGGTGCTCGGGGTCTGCAGCGGTTTAATCTTTGTTGTCTCTGCCGCTATCATTATCGAAGATTTAGCTGGGCAAACCAATATTTTCATGCCGATTGCTCAGATGGTTTTTCCTGGATAAGCGTCTCTGGGGCATGAAGGGCTTCTCAGCACTCCCTTCTCAGCACGTTCTTCTCGGCATGCTCTTTTGATTTGCTCTTCTCGATTCGCTTTTATTGGTTTGTGGGGAATAGTATGGACTTATCAGAGACTCGCGACGCTTTAGCTGTATTGATTGGCGCTGGCTTTGTGTTGATAGCGCTCTTGGCGTTTATTGGGTTTGCACGGCCGCAACTGCAGAAGCTTGCCAAAAACACCATTTGGCAAGTTCCTCAAATGGGGCTTAAGGGACTTACCGGCCTCTTGCTATTTGTGCAGCTTTGCATGGTGTTTGCCGAATCCCTGTCATATCCGGAATCAAAGACGGCTTTTCTCCCCTACATTTTGGGATATGTTGTCGTCTGTCCCATACTTACCAAACTGATACATCTGGTTCTTAAACAACCAGCGGCGACCAATAGATATGTTGCCACTCTGAGTGACATCACTGCATCAGTTGTATGGCAACTCGGAATTTTGTTTCTTGTTCCTGTATGCTATGAACTTGTGGCCACAGCGTCGCATATGCACATTATCCATTAACCGCAAACAAATCCATACACCATCAGCTCTGTCTCGTTTCTCGTTTTTGTTCAAAGGAGCACACCATGTCCAAAGACAACTCAGGAGATTATCACCTGTCAGAAGGCTTTATTTCCAAACTTGGGCGATTCGCAAGCGTACTTTCTGTTTTGATGTATGTTTCCTACATTCCACAGATTATGAACAACCTCGCAGGTCATAAAGGAAATTTTATTCAACCGGCTGTTGCTGCGGTTAACTGTATTTGCTGGGTTATATACGCATACTTTAAGAAAGATCGCGACATCCCTGTTCTAATTGCTAATGTTCCTGGCGTTATCTTCGGCATTATCGCTGCGCTTACGGCGCTGCTTTAAGGGTTTGCTTGACCTTTAACTGCTCTGTGCAAAGATGCACTACCTGGTAAGCACTAAGGGGTTGATTTTGTGGATATGACTATTGATGGTAGCCTTGCGGCCTTGGGAATCAAAAGTGTCGTAATAGGCATCGCACGCAATGTAAATTCACAGGCTCCTTTTTCTGATGCATTTCTAGCAAAACGAGAAAAAATGGAGAAGTGGGCACTAAGCTGTGATATCGATGCTCTTCTCGGTCATCCAATCATCAAAGGCTATACGGATTTATTACAAAGTGTAGGGCGAAGCGTAAAAAGAAATCCTCCTACCGTTCCTGCGCTCATTCAAAATATCCGGCATCGGGGTTCTCTGCCTCATATCAACAGTATTATCGATATTTACAACGTTGAAGCACTGTATTCACTGCTGGCAATTGGAGGGCATGATCTTGATAAAGTACATGGCTCGATAGAGTTTACCGTCAGCGGCAACGAAGATTCCTTCCTCCCAATTCTGTCTAAGGAAAAACACGTTGCTAAAACGGATTATATCTATCGTGATGCAAGGGGAATCATGGCGTGGCTTGACATTCGAGACGGAGAAAACTACAAATTTAGCAACGAGACAAAAAATGCGATTTTCGTCATTCAGGGTAATGCAAATACTTCTGTTGAAATTCGCCTCGAAGCGCTTGAACGTATTCGATATGATTTAGCTGAGAGTATGCCTGACATGGAGTTTGATACACATGTCATATACGCATAAGAACGAGGTAAGGGGACATCATGCACGAAGTAGACATCAAGAGCCTGCAGCTTAATCCGTGGTCGCTCATCGGAGACCGATGGATGCTCATTACCGCGGGCAATAAAGAAGACGGCTTTAATACCATGACTGCAGCTTGGGGACACTTTGGCACCCTCTTTGGCGCACGCGAAGGTTCCAAGAATACCACCATCTGCTATATCCGACCCCAACGCTACACCAAGACATTCATGGATAGCCACGACATCTATACCCTCTCGTTTCTTCCTGACACAAAAGACAACAAGAAGAAACTCGCATACCTAGGTACAAAATCCGGACGCGATGAAGACAAAGTTGCACACGCCCAACTGACCCCTTTATTTATCGATGGAACAACCACATTTGAAGAAGCTGAACTCACGTTTGTATGCCGCAAAATTTACGTTGATGACCTTATACCGGAAAACTTCGTCGACAAAAGCATCATCGAGCAGAACTATCCGCTCCATGACTTCCACACCCGCTACATTGGCGAAGTCCTTAAGGTATACGTTGCAGATTAAACCAACCGCGGCAGTCGTTTTATAGGGTATTTAATATTTTGCATAATCACATAGAAATATGCATGTTTTTTTGCATATGAGCTTTTGAGAACCACTGCCTCAAAAAAAGATACCAAATCGCCGAAAAGAGATTCGTTTTAAGAGCAGGCAAGATGTTGATTCCACAGTTTTGGCAGCTTCACCACAACAAAGTAATTAAGGAGTGCGCCGCATATGGCAAGAACTATTGCGCAGGCCGCATTACCATACGGCGACCAGCCCGGAAACAGCTGTGCCAGAGTTTGCTGAATCGGAAATGCCCATAAGTACATACCATACGAAAGTTCAAATTTCTTTCCAAAATTGCTAAAGCGACCGCCAGTACCATATCCAAGCCAAAAACAGATATAGGGAAATACCAAAAGCATCGCAATAACATCAAGCCTTAAAAACACCAAGACACAAAATATGCCCAACGAAATAATGCCTGCAACGGTATGAAGCCGCACGTCATCCTTAAAAACCCAAAACGCCACCCCTATATAGAAAAGGACTACCGCCCGAACAACGCTCAGCTGCTGAGGAAAGAACTTTGCGAAGTATAGAAAGACCACAAGAAGAATGGGAACGGAAACAAGCAAGAACCGCTTCTTGTCAAACTTTGTAATTTTATATCCGACAAAACACAGTACATAGCAGCTAAATTCAACAGGCAACGTCCATAGAGCCGCATTGACAACAGAATCTCCCATGGGGTTGTGTGTAAAAACTCCCGGAAGTTCATGTACCAGAATAAGAACGCCGTTGAGCAAATACATATAGGTTTGAGGATTTGTGAAGTACTCCAAAAGGGAAAGAGAGCTCAGACAAGGTCCTAAAACAAAAGCAACCATTACAACCACAAAAATGAGCTCCGGAAACAAGCGCAAAACACGTTGCTTAAAGAAAACTTTTGCCTCGCTGTGATGTTCACAACTTCGGGCTATAAGAAATCCTCCAAATACAAAGAAAAGACCGACCGCCATACCGCCAAAGGTAAGTTGGCCCGACGTATGGTTTGATATAAAGTCCCCCGGTGCATCTCCTCCGAGAGTAACAACATAACAGTGAGAAATAATCACAAAAACAGCAGCTATAAACCGCATGAGATTGAGATTGTTGACGCGCGATTCAGCAATGTCAGAAAGCTTGATTGAAGTCATATATTCCTTTTCGATAGCACAATCTTCTCGCACATAAACGCTGAAGCAGTTACCCTACGGACGGATCGATATGAACGCGACCGGCCTCAACATGCATCCGACCTTCAGCGATTGCTTGAATCACCCTCGGATAGAGACGGTGCTCAACTTCATGTATAGCCGCTTCCAGCTCATCAACGCCCCACCCCTCCTGCACAAAAACAGGCTCTTGTGCAATGATGGGACCACGGTCGTAGTCAAAGTTGGCCAGATGTACCGTCACGCCTGTTACCTTTACTCCGTAATCGTAGGCATCTTGGATGGCGTGTGCCCCGCGAAAACTCGGTAAAAGCGCAGGGTGAATATTCAATACTCGATTGGGAAAGGCCTCCAAAAGAGCCATTCCCACTTTGCGCATATATCCGGCCATTACCACATAGTCAACGCCCATACGTTTGAGCTCTGACGTAATGACCATATCAGCTGTCAGCGGATCCGCATAGATCTCTTTTGAAAGTGTAAGCGTCTGAATACCTGAAGCTTCAGCTCGTTTGAGTCCTTGGGCGGAAGGGCGAGAAGAAACAACCAACTCAATGGTTGCATCCAAAGAACCATTGTCAATGCAATCAATCAACGCCTGTAAATTAGTGCCCGAACCTGAAATGAGTACGCCCAGTTTAAGCGACATCCCGGTAAACCACCTTTCCGGTACCAGAAACACACTCTCCCATCACAAAGGGTTCAAAAACCTGCTTGGAAAGACTCTCTGCCACATCGTCAACGTCATCCGGATCAACAATAAGCGCCATGCCTACTCCCATATTAAACGTGCGGTATTGCTCATCAAGTGAAAGATGCGCTTTTTCGGAGACATAAGAGATAACGGGAGGAATGCTCCAACCCGGACCTCCTGCCTCACCCATGCGATCCACCAGCGCATCAACATTTCCGGGAAGCGCACGATTGAGGTTCTCCGTAATGCCTCCTCCGGTAATATGTGCCATCGCCTTAATGGGAGCGCCCTCTCTAAGGGCAGTAAGCAAGCCGCCCGCGTAAATGGTGGTAGGACGCAAAACGGCATCGGCAAGAGATTCGCCGGCAAGCTCTTCTCGCGGTTCATTAAGCTCTTCAACCGTCTTGCCTTCAATGGCAACCTTACGAACCAGAGAATATCCGTTGGAATGGATTCCCGATGAAGGAAGCCCCAGGATTACATCGCCCGCAGAAACCTTCTTTGGATCCAGCATCTTTGGACGGTCAACCACGCCCACCACAAAACCCGCAAGATCGTAGTCGTCAGGATTCATGACACCCGGATGCTCGGCCATCTCTCCGCCAACCAGCGCACACCCGCTTTTGCGACAACCGCGTGCAATCCCGCCGACGATTTCCGCCACCGCTTCGGCCTTAAGCTTTCCCACGGCAACATAGTCGAGAAAAAACAGGGGCTCGGCACCAAGCGGAACTATGTCGTCCACACACATGGCCACAAGATCTTCGCCCACCGTATCGTTGCGGCCAAGAAGCTGCGCAATGGCCAGCTTGGTACCCACGCCATCGGTGCCGCTCACCAGCACAGGATCGTCCATGTCTTTAAGCGCTGCCGCAGAAAAGCAGGAGCCAAAGCCGCCTAGCCCACCGATAACCTCGGGGCGAGCGGTCGTTGCAACCGCCGCTTTGATGGCGTCAACGGCACGCGCCCCCTCGTCAACATCGACACCTGCATCAGCATAAGTTACCTGGCCTACCGCGTTTCTCACATCAGACATCCTGTGGTCCTTTCTGCGCAAGCTGAGTTTCTACTTGAGTAAATGTTAGAGCATACGAGCAGTTCAATGCATGCGGACACATACCTGATACAAAGCGCTCGTGAAAATCGTCGGGGATCTCCACCGGATAGTGCCCGTTAAAACACGCCGCACAATACCCGCGCTTGGGCACACAATTCAAAAGCCCTTCAAGGCTCAGAAAGCCCAACGAGTCCGCCTCGATGTATTCGCAGATTTCCTCTGTTGTTTTATATGCGGCAATCAGCTGATCCTGGTCGGCCGTATCAATGCCGTAAAAGCACGGCCACATTACTTTTGGCGAGGCGCTTCGCACATGCACTTCACAGGCCCCCGCATCTCGGAGCATGCGCACAATCTGTTTTGACGTAGTTCCACGCACCACGGAATCGTCCACCATTACAAGCCGCTTTCCACGCACGACATCGGCAAGCGCATTGAGTTTCAAACGAACGCCAAGCCGCCGCAAGTCTTGCGTTGGTTGGATAAACGTGCGCGCCACATAGCGGTTTTTAATAAGGCCGGTACCAAACGGAATGCCAAGCTCGGCTGCAAAACCTTCAGCCGCAGGAACACCGGAATCGGGCACGCCAATGACCAAATCAGCATCAACGCTCGTCTCGCGCGCAAGCTGTCGGCCCATGGTATGCCGTACCCAGTAAATCGATCTTCCGTCCACCACTGAATCGGGTCGAGAAAAGTACACGTCTTCAAAGATACACGCCGCAGGGTCTCTGTGGGTGAGACCTCGCTCGGAGCGCAGGCCGTCGTCTGAAATCTTGATAATTTCACCCGGCTCAACTTCGCGGATATATGTTGCTCCCACAATATCGAGCGCACACGTTTCAGAAGCCACAACCCATGAATTATCCTCAGGACCACCAAGACGGCCGAGCACCAAAGGACGTATCCCATGCGGATCCCTAAACGCATAGAGGGCATTTTCCCGCACCAGCACCATTGCATATCCGCCCTCTATAAGGCGCATTGTCGCCGCAATTCCCGAGCGAAGCCGATGTGTCTTTTGCGTGAAATACCCAATGAGCTGTGCCGCAACCTCGGAGTCGGTGTCGGAGCGGAAGGAAATATTTCGAGTTGCCAGCTCTTTTCGCAGGTTGTCAAAATTGACCAGCGTACCGTTGTGCGCCAAGGCAATAATCGTCTCGTCAATTGACGAGAGGTGCGGCTGAGCGGCTTCCCATCCCTTGGCACCGGCGGTTCCATAGCGACAATGTCCAACAGCCGCTTTACCCGACATTGCATCAAGATCCGAATTCGTAAAAACCTCGGTCACCAAACCAAGATCCTTACGAATCAAAACGGTCTGGCCATCACCGACCGCTATGCCGGCAGAGTCTTGACCTCGATGTTGAAGAGCATGAAGTGCAAAATACGTCAGTCGCGCAACATCACGCTGCGGCGCCCATACGCCAAAAACACCACATTCCTCGTGAAGCTCCATGGGTTCCTTTCCCGCTGTATCTCACGTCCCTGCAGGATACATGACGTATGTAAGTGTACTCGCTCGCGAGAAGAAAAAGCGCTCCGAACGCCATTTGTTCGAAGCGCGTAACAATATAAGGGTAAATCTATTTCTGAATGTCTGATTTTTGTACGCACACCAGAGCCGCACGACCATATTGATCGGAATAATTGCAGGTAATGAGTGTCATGACGTGATCCGTTCGTGCAATGATATCTGCAGCATCCGGTCGAGCATTAACCGACATGTTCAGCTTCTGTAAAAGATACTCATGGAACTCCTCTTTTGATGAGAAGTTAAATTGTCGGATTGATTCGTCATCGTCGTTGGCGTGATAGATAAAAAGTGGAACTAATTCATACTTTTTTTCAGGTGTTTCATACCAAATAGTGGTCACACTGTCAAAAACGCTCTTGTCGTTCATCTTGCCAATATATTGGAACATCGAGCCGTTTCTCATATGGTGACCATAGAGAATGGTTTGCTGATCGACAAGGCCGCTGGGGTCGTTTTCATGATCCATAAAAATCTGACCGCCAACGGAATATTCTCCCTTTGCATTTGTATGCAGGTAATGCTCATTGTCCGTTGTTTGATATACCGGATAGTTCACCGGTGAGTTGGGAATCTGAATCCACCCAACAACCTCTTTGTTGATTGCACGCAGACCCGCCCAATCAATTCCCGGTGCTTCTTCAACATTGTTCTCAGGAACCGTTGCGTACTGAGCCAGCTCTTCGTTAATCACGTCCTGCTGGTGGTAGTCCCATTGTGACTTCACAAAAAGAACGCCGGAAGCCGCAATGAGCAAAATACCCACGAGCAGCAGTATTGCTGAAACAACATGACGCTGTTTCTTGGCTCCCTTTTTCTTTTTGCCGTCCTTCTTTTTGTCCCGCGCATTTTTGCGGTTAGGAACAGCTGACTTGGGTTGTGTGACACCCGAAGCAGAAGTGCGCTGGATTGTAGAATCTTCCTGCCCAGCAAAGTGTCTGCCGCGTGTTTCTGACATATACCAACATCCTATCTCACACTACTTGCAATGACGTACTCTATCGGCCACCGCATAAGCTCTCCAAGCCGTTGCTCTATGCGTCAGCCATATCATGCTTAAGCTGCACGATCTTCTCGCGATATTTTGGAATCGATGCTCCTAAAATCTGCGTCGCATAAATGGCGGCGTTTTTTGCGCCACCGATTGCTACGCAGGCAACGGGAACACCGGAAGGCATTTGCACCATGGACAAAAGTGAATCCATGCCACCGAGATCGCTGGTTTTCATTGGAACTCCCACGATGGGAAGTGGGGTAAAAGCCGCTACGACTCCGCCCAAATGCGCTGCCTTTCCTGCGGCGGCAATGATTACCTTAAGACCACGGTCTGCCGCCGTTTGAGCCCATTCATGAACCTTTTGTGGATTACGATGCGCAGATGCAATAACCAACTCATAGGGAACACCCAAACGTTCAAGCTCGGACGTACACCCTTCCATCGTAGGAAGGTCTGACTTAGAGCCCATAATGACTCCTACAAGTGGTTGTTCTGTCATCGTTTCTTCTCCAAACGTCCTTTTCTGCCATACCCGTCTGGTATAAGCAAAATTACTATAAGTATAAATTACCTCGCAAGAAGTACCAGCATACTTTGTCACGGACACATAAGCACTATATTTTCGCTATCATGTTTTTGGCGTTGGTCCATCAGTCCACGTGAAAGGAAGTTTTATGAATAACGCTAATCCTGTCTTGTACAAACGAGAAGGCGCGTACATCCCTCGCGTCGCCGCAGTTCACGACCTCTGCGGGTACGGAAAATGCTCCCTGGGAGTAGCAATTCCGGTGCTTTCTGCCGCCGGATGCGACGTGTGCCCCGTTCCTACGTCGCTCTTCTCGGCACACACACGTTTCCCCAAGTTCTACATGCATGACACTACCGATATGCTCGCATCTTACCTCGACGCTTGGGTTGACGAGGGCATTGAGCTTGATGCCGTCTATTCGGGGTTCCTTGGCGCTGCCGAACAGGTTGCAAGCATACAGCGTCTCTACCACGAGCACCCCAAGGCCCTTCGCATCGTTGACCCGGTTATGGGCGATGGCGGATCCATGTACCCCACCTATACCCAAGAGCTTTGCGATGCCATGCGTGGCCTCGTAGATGGCGCTGATGTCCTCACGCCAAATCTCACCGAAGCAAGCATTCTTACCGGCATTGAGTATGCGGGTCAGGATTTATCGGACGATCAGGTCAAGGCATACCTTGATGCCCTGCTCGCGATGGGTGCAAAAACCGTTGTGCTCAAGGGCGTTGTACGAGGTGACGGACAAATCCGAAACTACGTAGCCGTCTCCGGCGAGAAGGACGCTTCCGTGACCGAGATTTCAAACGAACTGCTGCCATATATGCTCCACGGCACCGGTGACCTCTTTGCATCCGCTCTCCTTGCCGCCCTTATGTGTGGCCGAGGCCTCACGGATTCCTGCACTTTTGCCGGTATCTTCGTTCGTGATGCTATGCAGATTACGCGCGAACAGCCCGACTTTGAAGTGCGCGGCGTCTCTTTTGAGTCGGTACTCGGTGAGATTACGCAGCTCCTTAAATAGCAGCTGCCCTCTGGTCTATGCCGCAATCCGAAACTTGGATTGTGTCCCACAATTTGGCCACGTCTTGTAAATTACAAACCCACTCCAAAGCGCTTTGGAGTGGGTTTTGTTAAAAGATGTATGACTCATGCGGAGTTGGCGTTTGTGCACGCATTAGTTTGAACTGCTTGAGCCACTGCTCGAACCGCCGCTTGCCTCTGCACTGCTTGATCCGCTTGACCCCGCGCTGCTTGAGTTGCCACCGTTCTTTTTATTGTCATCGGAACTTCCCACAGAAGCGCCGTTGCCTGACCCGTTGTTTGTCTTCTTGCTGTTTGTGCTGCCGGTGTCATTGCTATTTCCGCCCACAATATTGCTCAGCACGCGGACCGGCGTAAACGAAGTGGCGATCTGGTTGCGCAACTGTTCCTGAGTCTCATCGTCGGCTCCTGTGGTAACGCAGGTAATGGTAACGCCGGCATCAGATTGAGTTTTTGAATAGGTAAACGTAAAGATCGGCGTTGCGTCTCCGCTTGGCTTCAAAAAGCCAAAGAGCTCCGCTTTTTTCAGATGGCCTTCATCGCCACGATGTGTATTTACATGATAGACAACCGTACTAATTTTAGGATTGAGCAGGCAGTTAAACGCAAATGCCTGCGCCTGGACCGAGGATGCCGACAAACATTCCAACACATCGCCGGAGCTGGTATCCGTTACGGTAACCTCAACGCGACCGGTATTTTCGTCGGCTTCCTGAACGGAAAAATCTTCCGGAAACTGCGTGAAGCCGTCTCCCCACTCAACACCGCCATGCAAAGCGGAAGCCACGGTACGAACGGTAACCGATTCAGTCAGATTTGCGGTATTTGCCCGGCGAATGAAGCCGCACGACACTTGTAAAAGAACCACGCCGGCGAGAAACACCAGCATAAAGGTTACCGCGGTCCGCGTGATGACCTTCTCGACATTTGATCCGGAAGGATCGTTACCGCTCAAAGGGTCAATGTCAACGGCCTCAGCACCGCCGGCTCGACGTGCGCGTTCGGCTGCGGCTC
>ERZ773037.629-NODE-629-length-19186-cov-18.767968_pt1 | contig 19186 bp, 19 predicted proteins | sample MGYA00511466_ERZ773037 | MGnify/ENA primary metagenome ERZ773037 (study PRJEB29015, sample SAMEA2738146) | human oral metagenome | biome: human oral; feature: human-associated habitat; material: saliva | place: China | collected 2202 ... | reverse complement strand
CTATGTTGTTTGGCGGAAAAGTCTATGTTGTTTGGCGGAAAAGTCTATGTTGTTTGGCGGAAAAGTCTATGTTGTTTAAAGCTGCAACTCCATATAAACGAAGGGGATTTCTTCTTCTAAATCAAGATAAAATCAAGATAAAATCAAGATAATCTATCTATCTATCAAGGAGAAAGAGAGTTCAAAAACACCAATCCCCTGCGGACGCGCTAAGGCGCGTCTAGCGCAGGCCTCCGCCGCGCGTGCTAATGCACGCGATGAACGGCGGAGGATAAAGGCAATAACGATTTCTTTGTAGATGTTATTCATGCAGAAGATTCTGATCATTGGAGTTGACTAAAGAGTACTAGTCGGATATCCGGAATAATAATCAAGTTATCATCAAGGTTGTAAATCGCTGCCGATTCTCGCGTGCATTAGCACGCGCGGCAGCGCCCCACGCTAGACGCGCCTTAGCGCGTCCGTGGGGGATCAGTTGCCCAACAACCAGAACGTTATGAGCATTTAACCACTGAAACATATATCATCTAAATATCTTGACATCTAAATCATTTGACATTATAATATGTTGAAGTCAACATTAAATCGTTTTAACATTATGTTTTTGTTGTCTTTAGGAGGAGCTGTATGGCAAGGGTAATTGCAATTGCAAATCAAAAGGGTGGGGTAGCGAAAACCACTACGGCGGTTTCAATGGCTGCAGGCTTAAAACGAAAAGGATATAAAGTTCTTGCCGTTGATCTAGATGCACAGGGAAATTTGACAACGAACATTGGTGCTAGAACCGAGGGACTTGCAACAACATATGATGTCCTTAAGGGAGTTGCATCAGCCTCAGAAGCTATTCAAAGATTTAGTGTATTTGATTTGCTACCAGCTGATCTTGCCTTGGCAAGTGCGGATATGGAATTCGTTCAAACTGGAAGAGAGTATAAATTAAAGAAGGCACTTAATGAAATAATAGATGAGTATGATTTTATCTTATTGGACACACCTCCAACTTTAGGTATAATGACGACAAATGCTTTTTTTTCAGCAGATGAAGTGATCATACCAGCCTGTGGTTTTGACGGAGTAAAAGGGATTATTAATCTTCTCACCAGTGTTAATTTAGCAAGAGAATATGGAAATCCAGATTTGAAAGTTCATGGAATTCTATTAACAAGGTATAATCCGAGAGCAAATATAGAGAGAGGAATACGAGAGCTTGCTGAGGCAGTAGCTGAACAAATTGAGTCGAGAGTTTTTCAAACCTTTATACGCAGTTCTGTTGTTGTTGATGAGGCAAAGGCGAACAGGGTTGATGTTTACACTTACGATGAAAACAACAATGTTTCAAAGGATTATCAAGATTTCCTGGATGAATTCTTGAGAGAGGAGAAATGATGAGTAAATCTAGATTTGATGTTTCTGAGACCGCAAAGCAATTTATTTCTGATATTCGGAGAAAAGAAACACTTCCGGTTACAGATGATAGCAGAATCGAAAGAGATGGATTAGAAGTAGAAAAGGTAAAAACACATCAAGTAGGGTTTTACATAACGGAAGAGCAGAACATGAGTATCGCCTTTGTGGCAATTAAGCGGAAGACAGACAAGTCTTCGATTGTAAGAGAGGCTTTGAATCAGTATATTGAGAAAATGAAAATTGAAGGCATCTTGTAAAAGTAAGAATACTAGAAAGAGATTTGCAAGAAAAGAGAAGCCAAAGAAATAGGCTTCTCTTTTCTTGCAAATCTCTTAAAATAATATTACCATGTATTTATCAGAATCAATAGGAATCTTCAAGCCAAATACAGATGAGGAGCGAATTACAGCAAGCAAAGGAAGTGTAGCCACACTTCCAATTTAGGTGTCAAGTATGTTGACATCTAAATTGTTTTGGTGCAAGCCCCAAACCCCAAATCAAAAACCAAAAAGTCAAAAACTCGAACAACCAAAATTCAATTGAAGAAAGGATGATGATGATGGCAAATAGAGAGAGAAAGATTACATTGAGACTTATGGTTACCGATGAGGAAAGAAAGTTGATCTACGAAAAGATGCTACAAGCAGGGACAACTAACTTTTCTTTGTATTCAAGAAAAATGTTGATTGATGGTTATGTCATTAGAAGGGATTTCAGTGAAATCAAATCTCTTACAAAGGAGCTTTCTAATTTAGCAAGGAGTATAAATCAAATTGCACTAAGAGCAAATGAAACAAGAAGCATATATCTAGATGATGTAAAAGCATTACAAGTATATTACAGGAATGTAAGGCGAGCCTGTATAGAGCGACTTGTAAAAATGATAGATTGATAGAGGCTTTGGCTATGGCGTATACAAGAATTCATGGAATAAAGTCAACACTTAATAGAGCGATTGATTATATAGAAGATCCTGAGAAAACGGAAGGACAAGTTTTAATATCAGGATATAATGTTGATCCATATACAGCAGCACTTGAATTTAGGATGACAGCAATTCTTGGAAGAGAAATGAAAGGTGACTACACGAATACAGGAGGATCAGAAAACTTAGCTTATCATATGATTCAGAGCTTTTCTCCAGATGATAAGATTACTCCAGATGAGGCCCATATGATTGGGAAAAGATGGGCAGATGAAATTCTTGAAGGAAGGTATGAGTACGTTGTAAGCACACATGTAGATAAAGGACACATTCATAATCATATCATTTTTAATGCGGTTTCATTCTACGATTACAAGAAATTCAACAACTATAAAATTGCGAAGAAGTTACGAGAAGTAAGTGATAGAATTTGTATGGATCACGGGTTGAGTGTTATATCTAATCCTCAATTCAAAAATAGAATTTCACATTATGAATGGGAACAAATTAAAAATGGAACCTCATGGAAACGTCAGATAAAGAATAGCATAGATGAGGCAGTGACAAAGTGTAGAACTTATCAAGAGTTTAAAGAAGAATTGATGAAAGAAGGGGTTGAAGTTTTAGAAGGAAAACATATCACATTTCATAAAATAGGAGTGAAGAGCCTTAATGGACGAGCGGCAAAGGTAAGAGGAAAGACGATAGGAGATGATTACACTAGGGAGAAGATTTTACAGCGTCTTTCCGGAGACAGAACAGTACCAATCGGCTTAGAAGCACAGCTTGCCAGAAATTATAATAATCAGAGGAGCCGGGCGGAGTTGAGGGATCTCGAAGTTGCATTACAGCTTATTCGGCAAGAGAACATTAGTGATGTAGGTGATTTTGATGAGAGGATCCGGACATTAAAAGAGAGGCTGCAAGAGGTGAAAGACTCCATTAAGGAGTTGAGTGAAAAGAACAAAGAGTATCAGAATGCAGCGAAGTACTTGATAGCTTTTCATAGGTACCGGCCAATTTATGAGGATTTTCAGAAGCAAAACTTCGTTTCAAGAAAAAAATTCGGTGAAAAATTCAGTGGAGAGTTGGCTGAGTTTCGTTTTGCGGCAGAGCAATTAGAGCGCCTAGGAGTTGATATAAATGCTGATCTTGAAAAGGTTATGAATCTTGTAAAAGAACAGGACGGTAAAGTCAATACTCTTGGTGAACAGCTTGCAAGGATCAAAGATAGGTTAGAAAAGATTCAAAAAGCAAGAGGAATTGTGGAACATGTTTTGAATGGAAGTTCTTCTGAATATGTACGTGAAAAAGGCAGAGCGACTGATATAGAAAAATGATACCCGTAGACATGCTGTGCTACCCCTAGAGTAAGCTTCCGCCGTGCAAACTTGATTGCACAGCGGAAGGCGAAAGATAATAGAGATTTTTTGAAGCGGAGAAGTAATCTGCAGATCCAGAGTAGCAGACTTGTCTTGATAGCGCAGATTACTACTTGTCAAAGAGTTAAATTTCAATGTCAGGTGTCCGGAATGTTTTTGATTCAACTGTTTGATTTGCTTTGTCGTGAACTGTTGTAGCTTTGCGAAGAGCGCTGTTTTTTGTTTCAGAGAATGTTTTCACAGCGTGTTCTATGGGATCGAGTGTAAGTAATTTCTTGATATCGTGTGGTAAGGCGATAGAATTAATGTCTATTCCTTTCGCAAGGTAACACATTTCTTGATAGCGGTTGATGTTAGTGGGCTTTCTAAAGATAGCTAGAACTCTTTGGGTTGGCTTAAGGGAGAGCTTGCGAATGTCCTCTTCTAGCGCAGTGTTTGGGATATAAAAACCGTTCCGAAAAATAAAGCCCAGGCACGCGGTTGTATTGCCGGCTAATTTCTCTGTATACAGCATTGATCGAACGGAATTGTAGTCGCCGACCATTTTTGCCATAGTATATATTTTAGTTAGGCGTGGGAGGACAGAGAGTTTTCTTTCAGTCGTGCCGTTTTCCTCTAGGGTAAAGTCACTTGGGTTCAGCTTTCTGCTTAAAGCTTTTTGATAAAAAGCGAAGGCACCGGAAACTTTATCAGAAACAGGCTTAACGCCAGTTAGATGGAGGAAATTACTTGGTAAAAAAGCTGTTTCAAAATAGCATGGAGTGTTTGGAGAGCCGAATACTATTAAAAGATTTTGATGCTCAAGATTGTTGTGGTATTCTCTTGCACAATCAACAATAATTTTTGTTGCAACCTCATTTGACATTTTCATAGTATTTTCTCCTAAAATTTCAAGAGGGAACATTAGCACCGTGGTGCTAATGTTCCCTCTTGGCGGCTGATTTTTATGCTGTTCGCCAGCTTGCCGACCCATACGTTCGGCACGATGTCTTGCTACCTTACGGCTCCTCATGTGCAAGCCCACCAGATATGTTTACGCTAATCATATCAAGCGTCGAATTAAGGTGTCAGCCCACCGCAGATTAAGTTTCTGCTCTAATAGTATAGCAAAAGAGAGGGGTAAAGTCAATTAGTATCCAATTATATCTGTAAAATCAATTTTTTGAAAGTTGGTCTCTGTAAGAGCAGAAATCTTGCGGATAAGACCAGTTAATTGTTCGACCAACTCAGAGTCTTCTATTCCAGGGAGATTGTGCTCAATGTTTTGTAGCACATTATCGCGAGAGAGGTTGTCGGGATCTGAATAGATTTTGATTAATGTTCGTTCTTCTATTGAAAAAGCCATTTACATGCCCTCCTTTTCATGAGTTCGTTCTGGAGTATGATTATTGGATTGATGGAATTGCTTAGAGCGCTCTTCTGCATTCTTTAAAACTGAAGTGAAAGTTTTTCGACCGGTTTCAGGAGAATCCTTAAATCCAAGTTGTTCCCTAGTTTTTTCGCGGTCGAGATCAATGTCCCCATCGAAACGAACTGAATCAAGAACCTCTGTGTAGTGTCGAGCTTCAGCCATTTTATTTTCAGCCATTGACTGATTTACGGACAACTCTTTTTCTTTAAGTAGGTTGAGATTATCATCTATTCTAGAGATGAGATCATGAGCCTGTTTTTGAATAGTATCAAGACTATTTTTTAATTCGGAGAGTTCCTTTCCACTACTCCAGCTTGCAAGGTATCCAAAAGAATAGTCAGATGTGTCAATGTTGTAGTGGCTGCATACAACAAAAGCTGTACTTTCAGCCTCAATTTCTCGTGTTCGGCGATCAGTGCGATTAGAAAGTTCCAGATTTTGTTCTGGGGCATGAAGATCGGCATGAGTGATTTCATGAAGAGCTGTTTTGATTGTCTGAATTTCACTCATACCCTCTTTTATAGCAATTTTTCGGGAAATAGGATCACAATACCCTTTTACATCTCCGGAAATTTTCTCGAAATAGATGGGGAATGGGGAGCTTGTGGTGATGGCCTGTAAAAGATGGGCGTATTCGGATACATCTCCGGTTAGCTCAGTTATAAGCGTTGGAAGGGGTTCTCCATCTGTTTGTGATATGTCATATACATAAACTGGAATATAAGAAGGAATGGTATACTCTTCTGTTTGAGTGGCAGGCTTCTTATTTCCGTTAGAATCGTGGACGTACACTGTGTTTCCGGTAGAATCCTTTACTTCTACTTCAATTTTTTTCTTTACAGGGGCGTAGCCGATGATTTGGATCCCCTTTTCGCCGCGCAGAACATGGCGATTAAATTTCTTTTGCCAAGCAGCATAGCCTGCAACAAAGCTTGCACTTGGTCTTTGGGCATGGATGAGAATGTTATTGCGAAAGCTGTAGTGATGAAACTTTGACATGGTTTTTAGGTACTGAAGATACCGATCACTTTCAAAAACATCTCGAATTCCTTCTTCAGCTGCTTTCAGTAGGGAATCGATTTTCTTCTGTTTGTCTGCCTTGTCTGCCATCTGTCTCTGCGTCCTTTCTCAAAGATTGTGCTTTGGTTGTCGATTGATGATGTATGTATTTGTAAAAAGTTGTTACCGATATTCCTACAGTTTCCGCAATCTCTCGTACACTAAATTTTTGCGACTCGTACATTTTTCTTGCCTTCTCTAGTTTTTTCTTATCTGGAGCTGGGCGTCCTCCGTGCCGTCCGCGCGCTCTTGCTGCATCAAGCCCTGCTTTTGTGCGCTCAGAAATAACGTCGCGCTCCATTTGTGCTATAGCACAAAAAATCAGAAAACAGAATTTTCCGGTTGCAGTAGTAGTATCAAGGTTCTCTTTCAGAGAAACGAAGCGGATGCCGTTCTTTTCAAAATCTTCAGCAAGTGAGATAAGCTGTTTTGCAGTACGACCGAGACGATCTAGGCGCCAAATAACAAGGGTATCACCAGCACGAAGCTTTGAAAGAAGTTCTTGAAGTTTTGGACGTCTTTGGTGTCGGCCGCTAATTTTTTCCTCAAATATTTCATCTACTCCATAGTTTCTCAGAGCATCAATTTGAAGAAAAATGTTTTGATCCTCCTTACTTACTCTTGCATAGCCAAAAATCATGTGTTAAACACCTCATTACTTTTTGTTTCCATCTTAATACAATTGAGGCTATAATGCACCTAAAACGGTCGTTTTACATATTTTTTTTTAGATTAGGGAAAACCTCGAATTTTAATGGAAAAGCAGTGCGCAAAACGGTTTGTAAATCAAATTTCATATTTGAAACAAGTTAACCGTTTTGCGCACTGCTTTAGTTGTTGGTAGATTCTAGGGATTCTGAGGACTCCGATGCATCAATTCTGCGAATTTGTCGTATCTTCTCAGTGCTTCCGTCCGGACGGACGGTGATTCTTTCTTTGGCAGAATCTGTTTCATGAGTATAAGTAGCAACTGTAGGGTATTCTGTATGTTCTTGTTGTGTTCGTTGAGAGGACTTTGGAGGAGTATCAAAATCCAAAGCCACTGTTTTTGTGAAACTGGATGCATAAGGAAATGCATGTGAAAACAAGGTGTAGGTGTTGTCTTCTTTTAAACCGATTGTGAAATCCGAAGTTCTCTCTATTCCATTTTCGTCTGTCACTTTAATGTCTATAAAGAAGGCATCTACATTTGTCCCTCGTTCAATAGATGTGATTCGATATTGGCGTGTCACGCTTGGCTGCCAGTCATATTCTGCAGATTTCCCATAGTCCGGATGATTTTCATTTTTGGAAATCGTAAAACTTGTATCTGTCATAGAAAGCGTGAAATTATTAGAGCTGAACCATTCACCGGTTGTGAGTATTTTCATAACAGCGTCTTTGTTAAACTCCAGAGTTTCCACCGCGGCGGATTCCCGAGCTGCCTTTACCTCATTTAATTCTTCCTGTGTGCGATAGTATATGTATCCGGATGATTCATCGGAAAAGGTAAGCGTCATGGATCCTTCATGATTTCCAATGGAGAGACTCTTTTTCATTCCCAAAGCATCTACGAGATACACGGTCTTTCCCGAAATTGAGAAGGTGCCATTTTTGAGCCATGCGGACGAAGAGAAAGTTCCGTCTTCGTTAAACGTTAGTATGTCTCCGTTTTCACGATCACTAAACCATGAACCAACAAGCGAATGAGCATCAAACGCGAGTGTTGGTTCTGATTCCACTTCTGTATGGAATGAATCCTTAGATTCGCCTTTTTGCTTTGTTCTACAGGACGTCAAAGAAGAAATCACAAGTGTCCCACAAAAAATTGAAATCAGAAACTTTGCGGTTTTAGTCAAGATTGGTATCCTCCTTAACATGTACGTTTTTCAGTTCTTCAAGCAAAGATTTGAGTTCAGTTGTAGGAATTGCAAGTCCCTTGGTGAGAGAAAGAATCTCAAAGTTTTCAAGTTCTTCAATTTCTGCAGAAAGTTTTTTAATTCTCTTTTGGAGAACAAGTACATGGGCTTGTACTTTAGCAAGCTCTTCTTTCTTTTTCTTGATTCTTTCATCAATCGATTTTCTTCTCATGATTCCTCCGTTGAGCACATAATTTTTTAACATCATAACGTCAAAATGCTGTATTGAGATCTATTTAGGGGGCATTTTCGGTGCTGTATACGTGGTTTTCATCCTCGTATTTAAAATCAAACACCTGTGAATCAGCATGGTAAAAGATAGTGAGTACTGCAGTCGGATCTTCAGGAATAACTTTAAGCTGAAAAGTATTTCCGGTCAGCTGAAGACTTCCTGGTACACCGGAAAGCTCCCAGGCCGAAATACCACAACTTTTAAGGAAGGAATCGGTTTCATCCCTAATTCTACTCCAGGCATCTAAGGGAAGCGTCATTTCCGGATTATAGAAGCTATCCATGTTCACAAAATGAATCTTATTTTTAGTCCATACGATTCCTTCCGTTTCTCGAATTGCTGACCCTAACGCAGAATGATGCTGATCGTTTTGCTCGGTGTCAAGGGCAAGGCTTTCCATATCTAAAGTTTCGGTGGCGCTAGACGTTTCAACAGTCTCAAGACTCTCTTGGCTTAGAGGCAATGCCTTTTTTCTATGTTTTCTCAAGGCAACGAAGCACAAGAGAATTGCGATGATAACAAGAAATAGAGAGGCCAAGATACTTTTCTTTATGCGCATAATTAAAATCCCCCCGTTAATCTCCAGTCAAAGAAAAATGCATGTAATCCTTTTGGCTATTCCAGGTTCCTCCCCATCCAAATCCGTGGCGTATCCATATATTAGCAACTTCCTGTGTAATTGAATATGGATTTGTTCCGGGCTGATATAGCGACCCTGTATTGAGATATGGCCGTCCATTTCGCATTAGATACTGTGCATTTTCATTTGGGTTAATATCGAAGGCCAGTCCATAAGCGTGAGAAGACAAACTTTTTTGCGAGCTATTATTGTTTTTGTATCGATAGGAATAGCAGGAAACATCATATGCAATGAAACCTATATCTGCCATCTCCTCAAAAATCTCTTTGACTTCAGGAACAATGTTAGGGTTACAGGTTACGCGCCTGGTTACTCGGTTTCCGGATTTATTTAGGCACGGGACAGATATCGTTACCATGTATTGATCCATTGCTGCTTTAGTTGTTGGAATACCGCTTGGGAAAGCTTTTGCAAGTGCCAACTTTTTGTTTCCGGAGAACGTTTCTAAATTAGTCATAGAGCCATTGAAAATTCCAGCGCTTGAGCTAGGTTGATACCCCGCGTATCCATCAAGATAAAATACAGGGTTTGTGTTGAAGCCGTTTTCAATGAAGTACTCCAAATGAAGAGATGTACCTTGAAGCCTTCCTATTTTTACGCCAGCAGCTATTGTGTCTCCTTGAGAGACAACAATGGAAGAGAGTCCTTCATACAAGGTTTCATTTTTTTCGCTTTTGATACGTACAAACGACGTTCCTATTTCCGATACCACCCCTGACCGCATAGCGCAAACTTCTGTTCCAGCTGGTTTTATGATATCCACTCCATTATTATGAATAACAGTTCCAGAGGAAATTTTCCATCCCCATCTTTCTCGCAAAAAGAAATCTTCTTTGTCCGGAAATGGATTTTCTAGCTCTTTTCTAGATGTATAGACACCAACTTCTTTCAGCGCCTCGTATGCTTCTTTTTGCTCCTCTGAGAGTAGTGCATCTAAATTTTCTGCAAGGTATGAATCGACATCTGTAGACACTATATTGATATCCATATGACGCTTAATTTCTATTTCTGTATCCGATGTTCCATCTTCATTTACTTCTTCATGCTCGATTTCCTCCTCCCATATATTTGTGTCATAATGATGCAAAACATGATGAAGGATACCGAGTTCCTCTTTTACACTATGTTCTCCAACAAGTCCAAGTATTGGATTGTCAAAGGAATAATCTTCATATTTACAATCCAGGAACATTAATATAGTGTCTGCATTCGTATAGATAGATATTTCTTCTCGTGAAGCCGATACTCCATTTATATAGAAATGATACTCATCAACCCCACTTCCTGATAAACTTCTGATTTCATTCGTTAGCCTTGCATCCAACTCCGTGATGAAGTCATAGGTCTTGGCAAGCTCTTTGTCCTCACTCTTTAGACTGATAACAGGAAAAATTGATGTGATTGATGTTGCAATTGTTATCAAAAGCGCAACAATCATCACAACCAATCCGATTATCAGACCTCCCTTTATAACAAGCGGATTGGAAAAGAATTTTTTTATGGCTGCAGCACTTCTTCTTAATACGTTGTGCGTTCTTTGAATGGTATTTTTTGCTTTATATGCGACTTTTTTGAACACCTTACCGGTCCGCTGTATTGTGCGGTAAGTGTTTTTCGTTCTGAACCATGCATTTTTTGTCGCAGCTATCGTTTGGATACCAAGGTCATCTGAGCCATGAAAATCTCGAACTTCCTCTACTATGACCTTCCTTGTTGTGCTGGCAAGTGCTACAGCATTATTTTTGAGCTGTTTTTTTATCGCCGATGGATTCCAAGTTATTTTTCTTGTATAAGGTGATTTTATTATGCCAATCACCTTTTTCGAAGCTTTTGCCGTAGTATGTACAGCATATTTCCCAGCCTTGTATCCGTATCGTTTTGCTTGTATTGCTGCTTTTTCAGAAAGGCTATCTGTATTTTTGTGCTCTATAAGGGCAATACGTCGTGACACAAAGCTACTTGAATTTGCTCGATTTGAAGCATTCCCAGAACTTGATACTCTGGGCTCAGAGGCCTTAGGTGGTGTCAGCGTCGCTCCGGATTTTATGATATGCTGATTGGATTCCAGACTGCTTGGCTTTATGGCGGATTTTCCAGCAACACCTTTTTGTGATGGCTTTATAATATGCCTCTCTATTTTTAATGTAGCGTTTCCAGCAGCGCCGCCAATACTCATATCTGTAGTTTCTGCTTCCGCAAATCCATACCTAGCTTCTTGCTTTGCCGGATGTTCATACGTTTGTTGCTGATAACGTTCTCCTTGATAGTGACGTGTCTCTTTTCCTTTAAAACCTCTTTCTTGGTTTTCCGTGAAAGAGGTTTTTTTCTCAAGTCCTGACACCGAAATTTTCTCGGAGTTGGGTATAGGCGGAATTTTTACTCGTTCATGTCCGGAAAATTCCGGTTTAATTTGAGCAGCATGACTTTGAGCATGTACAGCTGATTTGGCAGATTCCTGATCAGAGGAACGAACAACTTCTTTCAAACGGTCTCTGCTATTGTCTCGAACAAGTGCGGAATTTTCTATGATACGTATTTTTTCGCTGCTCATCCCTCTGCTCCTCTGCCAAACCTATAACCTTAAAATATTAAGACATTAAAAGCTTATATCGTCTTATTTTCCCCTGTCACTTCTTCAATTCTGGTTGTCATCATTTCATATAAAGGATTTTCTTTTGGGAAGTTATCCACAAACGGCACTATAGATTTTCCTGCAAATAGCAGACCACTGCCAGCTGGGGTATTTGTGACATAGGAAAGCTGCTTGTCACTCATATTGAGAAGCCCGGCTAGTTCGATTCGATCCGGCTGTGCTTGGTTTAACATCATTATAAAATCAGAATTCGACAGCATTCGTCTTGCTAGATCAGAGAGTAGTAGTGTTTCAACGTTTTGTGTAATTGCTGTTGGAATTGCTCCCCATTTTCTACTTCTACTCCATAGCTCAAAGAAATACTGAGCTGAATACTCATTTGTAAAGAGAAGTTGGATTTCATCAATGTAAATCCAGGTGCGCTTACCAACGGCACGGTTTTGAGTAATTCTATTCCAAATCTGATCTAATACAATCAGCATTCCAAGTGTCCGCAACTGCTTGCCTAAATCTCGGACATCATACACAACGAGTCTATTTCTAGTGTCTACGTTCGTATGATGGCTAAAAACGGACAGCGTTCCCTCTATATATAACTCTAGAGATAAAGCTAAACTCTTGGCTTCTGCTTCTGGCTGCTCTTTCAGTACTGAGTAAAAATCCTTTAGCGTTGGTACCGGAAACTTTTTGGGATTTGCAAAGTATTTTTGATAGGATAGTGTACAAGCGCGAGATACTATAGATCTTTCTGCGGCTGTAAGTCCCGATCTTCCTCCTACGAGTAACTCAACCATAGTAAGTACGAACTCAGCTTTAAGCATCAGCGGATCATCATCATCAGCGTAATTATCAGTGATATCCATTGGATTGATAAAATTCTTACTTCCGGCAGAGATATGTATATGCTCTCCACCAAAACCGTTCGCAATAGCTGTATACTCTCTCTCTGGGTCAATGATGAGTACCTCTGCATTGGGGTCTGAAAGCAAGACATTTATCATTTCTCGTTTTGCTGCAAAACTTTTTCCGGATCCAGGAGTTCCTAAAATGACTCCATTCGGTGCTTTGAGGTTGTAGCGATTAAAGAAAATCATATTTCGCGACAACGCATTCAATCCATAGTACATTCCTCCAGGCTGATAAAGCTCTTGCGTTGTAAACGGAATGAAAACGGCCGCGCTTCCGGTGGTCTGTGTCCTCTGAATATCAACACAGTTCTTTCCAAGTGGCAATGTTGAGTTAAATCCCTCTTGCTGCCTATAGTCTAACGGGGCTGCAGTGCATGATTTTTCCGCACAAACCGAGCAAATTTGAATGATATTATCAGACAGCTTTTCCATGTCTTGAGCAAATGTATAGAGCAAAATTGTACTTTTGAACATTCGCTGGTTGTCATTTTCAAGACTGTCAAGCAATCTTTCTGCTCCAGCATACTTTCGACGAACCTCCTGCGGCGTGGAAAGTTCCGGATTTCTGCCCATTTCGGCTGCCTTTTCTTGATTCGCACTTTGCTCCATTTCCATAAAAGCAAGAGTTCTTCTAACTTTCTCCAGTGCTTTATCTTGTTTTATCTTATCCAAATGAACTGAAATCACAAGATCAATCGGAAGATCAGTCAAGCGTGTAAGAAGCTGGTCAGACATAGTTGCTGGGTAATCTCGGATAATGAGCACTTCTCCAAAATAATCCCCTACCTCAAAACTTCGTTTATCACTAAAATTAAAGGCCATAGGGGCGATGGCCTGCTTGGTTGTCAAACCACTGTAAATTAATGTTTCATAGTCAAATCTAAACGGTTCATATGGACGAGTAAGTCCATGTATTATCTCAAGGCGTTGCATTCCATTCAGTACTTCAATGTCACAGCCAAGACTCTTAAAATGATTTCCATAATCAGCCTCTATACGTGACAGCGCTGATTTTGCATGACGATATGATGCAGCAGTTGTCGAAATTGTAATGTATTTCTCTCGGACTATACTGTTTTCACCCTCTAATGCCTTGTCTGAGAGCATTCGATTCATAATCTTCCTGTACTCATCTTCTGAGTCATTATTCATTTTCAGAAACATACTTTCTCGAAACAAGTCCTTGTTTATGTTTCTATCATTGATTGTGATTTGATAATGCAGTGGTGGTTCTAGTGTATTTAGAATCTCACAATATTTCGAAAATATTTCTACCTGCTCGTCTCTTCGTGCGGTTTGATAGTTTATGTCCGAAATACGCAATGTAATAGAATACAGGCCTGGCTCGACCTCACAAATTCCGTCATCAAACATCCTTTGAAATCCAATATAGTCAACTGCATTTTTAGGTGCTGCTAGCTGCCTTGCTCTCTTGATTAGCCTTGCGTTTTGCTGCTCTGTATTCTTTTTGAGCTGCCTTAATTTTCTGTCTTGCTGCCTTGCGGTTTCTCTTTGCTGTCTTCTTATCTGCTTGGAAGACAATGGCTTCTCTGATTCTACGCTTTTCTCTTCTTTTACTTCTTGTGAGGGATTCGTCTTCTTTAGCTTTTTCTTCAAAAAACCAAGCATATCTTTTATTCCTTTCCGGAGTCGTAGACTCCCGTTCAATACCAGAACTCGATGTGGTTAAAGTAAGCTTATGTAGTCCAATCTTATGCCGTATCATTAATGCAAAAAACTTTTCAAATGGCTGCCCATCTTTTTGAATAAAACCTAAAGCCATCAGAGGAAGCGCTTCTACAATAATCGCATAGCTTGTCACGTCCATAGACAGCCCTAAAAATTTAGTACAAACAAAGTAGGATCCTATGCTAAGAACGACTGCTGCTGAAAAGCAGGCAAGCTGTCTAAGCGACATTCCGAAAATTATCTTTTCCTTGTATTCATCTATTTCTACAGGAATATCAACCTCAATCGCCAAGATATGCCTCTCTTTCAAAGCTTGAAGAATATAGTGATCTTAAATGATTGCAGTTACATTGCTCCGCAAATACTCTTTGCCCATTTTCCCGTCGAAAAAATCGCAAGAATGAGCACGACTGAGTAACAAAGAGTGCCAATCAAAATAGAATGGATTTCTGTATTTCCGCCCGCTGTACTATCTTGAAAAGCCTGATTGAAAATCATTGGGTAAAATGTCAGAACTAAATAGATTAGAGTCCCCTGTATGCAAACCGCTGCAAACGATTTCAAAAAATTCTTGCCAATCTGGGAAAGTTCATCGTTGGGAATCGTTGCTAGTGGAATAGGCGAAATTGCAAGATATACATATAACTCAAGAAAACGAGTGACAATAATCACATTCGAAAAAGCTACTGCAAATAGGGTTATTAGAAATACGATAAAACAGAGAAGTAAAACAGGAATACCTTGTATGACTCCTATGTTTCCAATGGCTGCCTGTGCTTCATCTATGTTAAGTCCTCCCGAAATGCTCCCACCATTATTAATACCATTAATCTTTTGTGAAATCTCAGCTGTCACATCAAAAATGGTTTTCATGATCAGCGGAACTTGGTCTACAACCATTTTACAAACCACCATTTTGAAAAGGGTACGAAAAACCAGTTCTGCACCTAGCTGAGTACCACCACCAGCACCATCAATTCTAATACTAGCTTTATAAAGCTCCATAACAAAAAATAAAGCTAAAATCACATAAGCTACTGGCATACAGACTGATCTCATTACACTGTCTGCATACGAATATACTGAATTGAGATAGGAACCAAATGCTCCCGTAAGAGCGTTGGAATCTCCCATGACGTTCACAGTTAGATTTCCAATCCACTTCAAAACGCTAAGAATTGCTCCGGACATAACTTCCTTCCTTTAAGAAAAACAGCGGACAGAAATCCGCTGTTTTTTTTGCAAAATTTTACGCTGCAGTAATGTTCGCAAAAAGCGCTGCGGCCGCAATAATAAGACCACCACCTACAATTTGCCAAATTCCGGCCTGCAATCCTGGCCCGTTCTTATCCTTTAGAGCACCAGCCAAAACGATGACTCCCCATACTAACCACAGCCCTCCACCAACAGTTGCGAACTTTGTTACGAGGTTGAGTACTTCCTGTAAAGTGACCATTTTAGTTCTCCTTTTCATTCATTATTTTGTTGTTGACTCATCAAAATTTTAAAAACTTTTGACGTTTTGACATCATCTGTTCTATCCCAGTGTTTCTATCACTTGCACCGTCTCAATATTATCAAAAAAAGATTTAGTGTCCCACTCCTTACGTTGATCCAAGGTGAATCGGTTTTTACTATTACCATCCGAAAGAGCATTATAATTCCGGTGCCGTTCAATATCATACTTTTGAGACTTAAATGGCTTACATCCTCTGATTTTCAGAATACACGTTCTTCCCTTTAAGGCACCTGCTTCATCCGGTGTAATGAGATCGCGTCCTAGATTCTGATACTGTAAGGAATAAGATGGATTCTGACCTTTCGTTTCGCTAGAATTTCGATTGTCTATAGTGGCTTTTCCACAAAGCTTGGAAATGTATTCCAATGTACTCTGCTCCAGCCCTCCCAGAAAAAGCAGACTATCGCAGTTTCCGGTGATTACTTCCCATGTGTCTTTATATAAATTTTTTATCTGTGCAAGGTTCTGTACTATGATATCCATTGAAATTCCACGGCTCCTAATTGTAGAAATCAAAATCTCAAGCTGTGGAATTTGCCCAATATTTGCAAATTCATCTAGCATACACCGCACATGAAATGGTAATTTCCCTTGATAGTCATTGTCAGCTCTGTAAATAAGGATGTCAAACATCTGCTGCAGCATCATAGCTGCAAGGAAATTGAAGGATCGGTCTGTGTCCGGAAGTATGATATAGAGTGCGGTTTTCTCGCTCCCAATCATATCAAGCTCTAATGTATCAGCTGAGACCATTCGTCGAATTGAAGGTATATTAAAAGGTGCCAAGCGCGTACCTACTGAGACCAAAATCGATTTTGCTGTCTTGCCAGCAGCTAATTTGAAAATTTCGTACTGCTTCACTGAAAATGCATCAGCATTTGTTTCTTTCAACTCCTCAAAGACAAAATCTAGCAAGCTCTTAAAGTTTTCATCATCCTCCCGTACCTCAGCCAATCGCAGCATATCCATCACTGTACCCATAGTACGATCTTCAGGAACCAGCTCGAAAAGTATATAGCCAAAAATTGCCTCTAAAAGGGCAGTTTCAGCTTTTTCCCAGAAATCTCCTGCATTTTTACTCTGTGGTGGGGTGGTGTTCGCAATTAGGTTGTTTATCAACTTTAGAATATCATCCTCAGATTTGAGGTAATCAAAAGGATTATACAAGTCTGATTTTTCTCTATTAATAAGATCAAATACCTTAATTCTGTATCCTGCTTCTAAAAACATCCTCCCTGTTTCCTGAATCAGACTTCCCTTTGGATCTGTAATGATGTAGCTGCTGTGCAGCTGCATCAAATTCGGTTTGACAAAAAAACGGGTTTTTCCAGATCCAGAACCGCCAATTACTAAAACATTTTTATTTCTGTTATAGTCATCATCTCTTGTTCTCTTCATTCGATCTGACATCGATAGTTCTTCTGTTGCGGTAAGAATTATGTTGTTTTCTGGATTTTTGTCCCTGAATGGGGCTATATCGCTTGCCTTTCCCCACTCCGCAGATCCATGCTCTTTGCCTGGCATGTAATTTTTAGGCTGAAACGAATTGTAAAGGTAAATCAGCCAAGTTATCGCAGCTCCAATTAGACCAGAAAATAAAGCTCCCTTTGACAAATTTACGTAAACGGGGGTTGATATGATTTCCGGAAGGACTTTATCAAAACCTGTACTAACTCGATTAAGGTAGGTTCCTGGCTGAAGAAGAACAATTCCAACAAAGCGATTAACTAGATAAAAAACTAATGCTGACACTATTCCACAAAGTACGATGTTGTTTGTCTTCATCTTGCCATCTCTGTGATTCGTTCTTTTACTGGTGGGAGTTTCTGTTGTGAAGAAACCTCTTCTGCTCTTTTAGAGGCTCGGTCAATAACATCTTTGATATGCCTCTTTTCTTCCTTTTGTGTTACAGCCTCTTTCAAGACACTCTTTAATCCTGCATAAATGCGATCCGTGTCCTGTCCCTTAAAAAAAACTGAATACGTACCCGAAACTCTATCACGCATTACTGAAAAATCTACAGCATACTTTTTGAGGGCTCTCCGGAAACTTTTTATGTCCTGTCCAGGCAACTCAACATGATCCAGCTTCTTCCCTTGCATATTAAGGGCCTTCATACTTTGTTCCCCATGCTTATGTTCATTATTATTCTCTATAAGCTTTTTGACAATTGACTTCAATATCGTTAGTGTTATTTCGGATCCCACCTTGACCATGAGCATTGCCGCCTGTTCACCAAGTTCTGCTGCCATACACCCCCCTTTCGTTCTGTCTACGCAAAACGCTCGTTTTATAAACACATATTAGCACTTTGACTTGTCTCGGTCAATCATCTTCCGCAATCAGATTTTATCATAGAGACTAGATATGAAACCCTGTTCCTGATTTTCTCTCTCTCAGAAATCCGTCTCATTTTGGCGTATTTTTCTGCTAAATAATGGTATCTCCGAATATCAAGACTATCAGAAGCAGCATTAGACGGTAGTAAATGCTCTGGAACATTGACTAGAACTGCTATTATTTCTTGTATCTCTGTTCGATTGAACTCGCTCTCCGATGTTCCGTAAGGGCAACATGCCTCCCTAAACAGATCAGTAATATCACTTCCTTGTTCAAATGCTTTCTCCTCTACTTCGACAAATTCCGGAGTGCTGGCATTTGATTTCAAGCTGAAATGGATCCTCTTAACACTTCTGCCCTTTCTAATTGACGTATAGCTGAACTCGCACTGGGTCTTTTGAGTTATTTCGGTGTGGCATTTCCTCAAAATCAGATCATTAAATCGATAGTATGACTTATAAGTTTCTGCTGTACACCTCAGAATACTCTTCAACTCATCTACTTCCACTTCCCATTGCAAATGCATCTTTCGATGTTGCTCTAAATACAAATAGAGCACATAGCTATATCTAGATGTGAGATTTACAACATTTTTCAACCTATATCTCAAATAGCCTATGTTTTCAATGTTAAAAACATATTCCATAGCTGCCTGAGAGCAAGAAAGCTCTACTTTCCATAGGCCATCTTTATCCTGATAGCACCTTGCCTTCTCAAAGAGTGCGATTTTAGTGAATCCCTCGATTTTATCTTGATCTCTAATTGTGACCACCTGAAAAAGATTGTCGATTCTCTTTTCAAGATCATGAGACTTAATTTGTGTAACATCTAAACATCGTTCAATCATCCCTTTTTCAAACTCTACAAGACGCTTTTCCGGATTATGGCTGTTAATTCTAGCTAAGTACGCATCTAAAATTTTAAACTCAGCAAGTGTCAGGTTTGTTTCGGATAGCGTAAGGAGAGGATTAGACTTCTGAATCACATGTGACGCTGAATTCGCTCCAAGGCTCTGATACCCTATAGCCGGTAAACTTTTCCTTTTTGGCATTTTAATCACCTCTCTTAAGTGATAGCTTAATCTTACCACGTTCAACATTGTTTATCAATTTAAAAATATGTTGTTTTGCGGAAAAGTCTATGTTGTTTGGCGGAAAAGTCTATGTTGTTTGGCGGAAAAGTC
>ERZ773037.623-NODE-623-length-19277-cov-9.159557_pt1 | contig 19277 bp, 3 predicted proteins | sample MGYA00511466_ERZ773037 | MGnify/ENA primary metagenome ERZ773037 (study PRJEB29015, sample SAMEA2738146) | human oral metagenome | biome: human oral; feature: human-associated habitat; material: saliva | place: China | collected 2202 ... | reverse complement strand
CCACTTGTTGAGAGGGGTTCCACTATTGGTAGAGTTAGAGGATTGATTGCTGCTTTTTTGCTTTCAATCTGGGAAGCATCTAGCATTGTTCCTCTTTCTTCAAAGGATTCCTTGCTGACGACCTCATCCTTGACTAAGGTGACATTGTAGACTCTGTTTGCCTTGCTGCTGAATGTGTCCTTCACCCTCATTCCATTATAGTGGTAACCGGTAATGGCATTTCCGTTGGTTACATTGACATCACTGAGAACATTGGTCAATTTTCCAGCATGCTGTTCCTCATTAGTTTTTCGATCCCACAAATAGCCTGCTACTCCCGCGACTCTACCAAAGTGCTTGGCATTGTTAATATCGCCTTCAGCATAGCTATCTTGGATTTGTGCATCCTGATCTACTAGACCTGCAAGACCACCCACAGTCTGATCTGAACTATTTGTGTTGGATGAAATGGTCACTGTCGCTTTTGACTTAGTAAGTAAAGCCTTGTCACCTGTCAAATGACCGACCAGACCACCGATATTGTAGGCAGCAGTCGTCTCATACGTGTTGATAATTCTTCCCTTGAAACTGCTCTCTGTGATACTTGATTGCTCAGCCTTTGCCAACAAACCACTGATACCACGTTCACCGGCGAGAACACCATCAACGTGAACTTGTTTAATCTTTGTGCCATTCTGAGCTTTATATGCTAGTGAACCGATATCATCTTTCCCTGAAATAGAGACATTTTTCAGACTCAATTTTTCTACTGTGGCGCTACTCAAAGTTTCGAACAGAGGCTTTTTCAAGTTGTAAATAGCATACTGCTTGCCATCTTTTTCACCAATCAACTGACCAGTAAAGTTACCCTTGATGTAAGATCTATCATCAGGTCCCAGTTCCACTTCGTTGGCATTCAAACTAGCTGCTAAATGATAGGTTCCAGAGAGATTCTGGTTGATAGCTTTGACTAGGTTGCTAAAGGAAGTAAAGGTTGTTGTTTCCCCTGTTGCCTTCTTAGCTAGGTAGAAGGTGAAATTATCGACATATTTATTCTCTAGCTCTTGCTGGAGTTTCTCAGCCTTGGCTGTGATTTTATAAACTGGCTGCCCATTTTTTATTTCTGCCGTTATTGAAGCGACTGGTAAATAGACATCTTTAAATGACGAGGATTTAACCTTGACAAAGTAAGTGTCTGGATTACTTGGGACACCGTCTAAAGAAACGTGTTGTTTGTAAGTACCATTGGTCTGACTATACAACTCCAGATCCGAAACATTTCTTAGCTCAAGCGTCTTCTCTGGATCTTTTTCTTTTGGTTTTTCTGTCGGAGCTTCCGGTTTTACTTGCTCGGTATTGCCAGTATATTCTGGAAGAGGAGCGACTTGTTCCGGTTCCACAATGGCTCCTGCTTGCTCACCTTTATATTCTGGTAAGGAAGATTGAGTCTCAGGTTCCACAATCGCACCTGATTGAGTATCTGTATATTCTGGTTTTTCAGCTATCTCAGGGTCAACAATCGCTCCAGCTTGAGTTCCTGTATATTCTGGTGTCGATGGTACCTTTTCAGGCTCTACGATTGCTCCAGACTGCTCACCTGTATAGACTGGTTTGTCAGTCGTTTCTGGTTCCACCAAAGCCCCAGACTGGACACCCCCAACCTCTGGCTCAACTTTTTCCGGTTCAACGATGGCACCAGCTTGAGTTCCCTGATACTCAGGTAGTGGATCGACTTGCTCGGGTTCAACAACTGCTCCTGCTTGGGTGCCTGTATATTCTGGTCTTTCAGCTGTTTCTGGGGCTACAACCGCTCCCGCTTGCTCGCCTGTATATTCTGGTAATGGAGCCTGAGTCTCAGGCTCTCCTTTTCTTGCAGACTGAGGTGCTTCACTCGGCACAACTGCCTTCTTAGTCCCTTTTTCTACTATACGTGGCAAGGCTTCTTCTACCTTAGTCGAGAGAACTTCCCTAGAAATTTCTTGGTTTTCAACAGTGAAAATGCGAACAAGCTCAATCTTCTTCCCAGCACGACCTTCTTGTTTGACATGGATGGTTCCCTCTGTTAGTTCTGGATTTTCCTGCACCACTTCTGAAACATCTAGTTTGGTTACAATCTCTTGGTCTTTGTATAAGAGCTCTGGTTTGTTCACGCGACCAGCCAAGACTTCGTCTTGAGGATCTACACTAGAAATACCAGACGGCTTTTGATTAGATAAATCTTGAGAAGGGATTGTCTTGTCTGCAGGGCTTGTTGAAGACGGAGCTTTCTGCTCATCTCCTGCCTTTTGTCCACCTTCGTTGGCTTGGAAATGAGGTTGAACTGTATAGTCAAGTTTCTGATCCCTAGCAGCAGTTTCTTGCTGATTAATCTCTTTGTCTTGCTTAATATAGCCTAGATAAGTATAACCTGATAAGGCACGTGGCAAAGGCAGACTATCTCCTTGGGATAATTGGTATTCCTGATTGTACTGGATCAAAAGTTGATTTTCAATAGCCTGAACTGAAGAAGCCAAACCACTGCCCATCCCTGTTATCAAGACAACTTTCAAGAGAGCTTTCTTTTTGCCTTTCTTTTTCGATACGACAAAAATAAGGAAACCAATCGAAGCCAGAACTCCACCTGATAAAACGCTAGTAAGGCTATTCTGCCCACCTGTATTGGGCAACTGACCCAGCTGGGCTTTCTCATCCATACGGTAGACTAGATAATAGGTGCTCTCACTATCTTCCGCAATTTTAGGAATGTCCTTGACAATCAAGTCCTTTTCTTGCCCACTCAGCTCCGTATCCGTCACATATTTGTAGTGAACAGCTGCATTTTCTTGAGCAAATACGGTCCCACTGCTCGCAATGGACACAAAAAATAGGCTTGAAATCGAAGCTGACACAAGTCCAATTGCTAATTTTCGTAAGGAGAAACGATGCTGCTTCTCTCCAAAAAACTTTTTCATTCTAAATCCTCTCAACTTTTACCTTCTATCAAGAAATTAACTAGCATTATATTTTGATATAGATATTTCACATCCATCATTATACTATAAAAATACTTCCTTGTCTCAAATAAATACTTTGAATTTTATGAATGTAAAAGCTTATTTATCCTGTCAAATTTACCCCTGCTTGGTGACAAAAAAAAGAAGGCTAAGCGCCTTCTCTTATTTGAAAATATTCCTAACAAAAAGTCATTATTCTTGAATCTCGAACTTTTTCAAAAGTCCAAAATAGAGGGATCCACCAATGATTGTCAGAATTCCTCCTACCCATCCCAAGAATGGGATCAATCCAACAGAACCACCTACGATAAACAAAACAGACGGTGCAGGCGTCACACGTTCATCGTCCTTGTAATACACAATAGACACAATTCCTAAAACCAAGACAGCAATTTTTACCAATGCCAAAATGATTGAAAAAATCGTCAATATACCAACTGTTGCATCAGAGTCCTCCGTCGCCGCAGCAGCCCCAACAGCTATCATAAACATAACAAGAGGTGCCAACAGTAAGACGATACCTGAAATAAGACCAAAAATCGCATTTACGCGAGCAAGTGCTTTTGTTTTCATCCGAATCTCCTTAAAAAAATTTTACAACTATCATTTTATCATATTTTCATGAAAAACAAAAGAAATTTCAAAACGAGTATACTAGATGGTGAATGATTTCCAATTTCTCTCCAGACATTTAGAGTAAGAATTCTGTCATGTATCAATTTATTTGTAGGTTCATTCGTCTTCTCCACTGAGCAAGTCATTCACCTAAAAAAAGAAGATCACTTGGATCTTCTTTTTCCGTATCTATCTTTGCAAAAAGCTTATCTTTCAAAGATAGACTGTCTGAAGTCGTCTGTAGCACGTAGATAAGCATTGAAAATACGATACTTGAGTTGGGCGACACTGCTCTTAGAGCTGTCTGATAAGGCACGATCAATGTTCTTAGCTGAGGCATCCGCTAGTACTGCTAAGTACATATAATCTTGTAATTCCTCATAAGAAGAAATCGTAATTTGTCGTTTGCTATCTAGTTTTCCTGCTTCAAACTCGATGGTGATCGGGCGAAGGAAGTTTTGAGCCTTGTTGTATCGCTCATTTAGCATGGCTTTCTTCAAATCCTTCCATGATTCATACTGACTACCGTAGAGATTTTTGAAAACCAAATCATCTCCAACTACTCCGACATCTCCTCTGTTCCAGATTGAGTAGGTCTTGTTTCCTTCTTTGAGGGCTTGGCCAGCGTATTGGCCAGATACATATGGGACAAATCCTTGCTGGTAACCCTTGTCTCCAAGCAATTCATAGGCTCTACGGCGGAACATAAGTCCCCCAGGTGCACCAGTTGGATTGTCCAGAGCTGCATAGAAGGAAGCAAACATATTGATGACATAGTAGCCATTTCGTCCAAAGCTAGCTCTATCCCAACCATCGCGACGACCAATGATATTATGATCAACCAGAGCATCGACAGATTTTAGTTTAGCTGCTTCTTCGGCAGTTATAGGGACAATTCGATCATCAGCATGGGCTTGTTTACCATAAGACGTATTCTCAAATTTATAATTTTCAACCTTGCGGTACCATTTCATTTTCTGTTGATCAGTTAGAACACCAGTAACAATATCCCCTTCTACATAATCCAGAAGGTTCAGTACGTCAAAAACTCCATGCATGTAGTCGCGAAGAGCATCTGCTGAGGAGAATCGAGCAACAGGATCATAGGTATGGTAACGTGTGGTCGAATCTTTATCTCCCTGATAGAAGCTATTGAGCACGAGACCTTTTTCGCTAACATTGGTTACAGACTCTAACATCCCTGTAGCAAAGCTCTCAGGTCCTTCACCCTCACGACGACCATGTCCTTCAAAATAGATAGAACCATCCGAGTTGTGGGTCATTTCATGGGTATAGACCATGGTTCCAGAAGCTCCCAGCATCTGGTCATAGACGTAGAAGACTTCATAACCATTGGCAAAGGCTCCTAGTCCATTGTCTCCGTGATACTTGCCAGCAGGGCCAAAGAAATTGTACATAGAAACAGAGGTCTTATCATTACGCGGAGCCCAATATTGCTGGCCTTTATCATTATAAAGAAAGAAACCGTCTGTAACGATCACCCGTCTGAATAGAGTGTCTTTCCTGTTTGGACTTAAAATGTTGTACCACATGTCATAGTGGTTTCGTTGCCATTCAGCTGATTGATCCACAAGTTTTTCAACGTGTCGATGGAGTTCCTCGCCTGAGAGAACTCTGCCACCTTCTTTCCTGTAGCCTCCAAAGCTACCAAAGGCAATGGTCGACATATTGCTGATGATATAGACATCTCTTTCAGGTAAGGTCAGAAGCTGGAGAACCATTTGCTTGAAGCCCCAATCTCCCTGAGTCAGTCTGTCGTAGACCTTGATTGTATACTTACTCTTACGATCTGCATTGTCTTGCTTAGCCTGAATTTCTGGCAGACTTGAACGAGCTTCTACGATATAAGCCTTAGTATTTTCCTTGAACCATTCACTGTTGGTTTTGTGTGGCAAGAAGAGTTCACGCAGACTTTCTAAGTAAGCAAAGAGGTCTCCTTTGCCTTTTTCCTTGGCTAGGGATTGTCGGTAAGCATTGAAGTTGTTTTGCGCTCGAAGATTGCCCATTCCAGAGTTCCCGAGAGCGATGATAGTATCCAGTGTCGAAGCTTCTTGATTGCCAAAGAAATCAAACTTATAGGCATTAAGATCTTTGGTATTGAACGTTCCATAGTTGACATTGTACCAGCGGTTGAGATAGGTCAGACCAAGCATGAAGGCTTCTTTGTTCTGCAGAATCTTTTGGCTAATCGCATCCGCTACGGCAGGGCCTAGGGTGTTAATCGACTTGTCAACTGAAAGCACCTTGAGGAGCTCCTGACCTAGTTCAGCCTTGGTTTGTTCAAAGGCTTTTTCTAGATAAAGATCATCTAAGGAAGCTGTTTCACCAATTCCAAGGACCTTTCGAACTGCAGTTGAGTCATAGGTCACAGCTTTGAGTTCTTCCAAGACACTCGCTTTAATGGACTGGTAGTCAGATAGGAAGGTTTCTGGCGTATAGAGCAAATTCTTATCAGCGATGCTATATTCTGCAATCTGGCCATTGGCAAAATCACCCTTGTAGGTCAGATCAAGATAAGCGATCGTCTTATCTGCATAATGCAGCATCAGTCTATTGATTTCACCCTTATGACTGTTGACATCCGTTATCAGCGTCTCGTCTTTCATCGGAACCACATCTAGCAGGGCTACTTTGTTGAGTTTATCATCTTCAGCTAATTGGTTGGCTGTATGAACGATGAAGTCTTTGTTGTAGAATGGTAATAGTTTTTCTACATTTTCGTAGGCTTGCTTTCTGGACTCCTGGGCTCCTCTCACTCGACTATAATCTGTTTGATGCTGGTAAGCTTGCTGCAATGACTCTTGGTCCGTCAAGTTTGAAGTGATTCCAAAGGACTGACGTTTGGCTTGCGCATCGGCTTCTGAAATAGAACGGACAAAACGCTCATCTTTTCGATTTGCTGTAGTCCCTTCAAGAACATAAGAGTCCCGAACAGAGGCCTCAGGATAGGGATCTCCTGTCATCGCATGACCATTTTGAACCTTGACACTAGTCAAGACATTTCGGACCTGTCCATTGTTCCAAGTAGACCCGATCGCTCCACCGACTTGGCCAGAATGGCCTGAATTTTGGATAGAACCAGACACATAAGAAGTTTCTAATCTAGCTCCATTCTGCAAACGACCGATCAATCCTCCAACACGCTGGTCTCCATTTCGACCCGTTACTTGGATAGATACATCCGCCTGACTCTTCTGCGCCAGTGATTGGTTGCCATGGAAATTACCGACCAGGCCACCAATATTGTACTCCTGCCCCCCATCTTGGGTGCTGGTGATGGACCCTTTAAAGGCAACATTGGTTAGTTTTGTGTTTTGGGCAACTCCTACGAGTCCACCGATATGCTTGTTCCCAGATAGACTACCACTTACAGAAACATCCGTAATCGTTGCATTTTGAGCATTGCTAGCCAAGGACCCTATAGAATCCTTGCCTGTAACTGCAGCCGATTTCAAGGTCAGTTGCTGGATGGTGGCATTTTTCAAGGTTGCAAAGAGTGGTTTTTCCAAGTTGTAGATGGTATAATCTTTTCCATCCACTCGGCTAGTTAGGCTACCTGAAAATTCTTCTGGTACATAGCTTGTCGCAGACTGTTCCAACTGAATCTCATCTGCTGAAACATTCGCTCCTAGTTTGAAGTTTCCAGTCGGGTTTGACTTCATAGCCTCTATGAGCGTTTTGAAGGACGTATAGACTCCTTCTTGACTAAGAGGCGTTTTCGGCAGTTCAAAAGAGTAATCTGGACGATAACGGTCCCCTTCTCCCTCGACGAGTTGATTGGCTGATACTGTTACGGAGTAGGCATTGCCCTTGTCTGTAATCTTAGAAACAGGTAAGAGCATGTCCTTGAACTTGTCTGACTGAATGCGGACATAGTAGTTGTCCAAATCAGACGGCACTTCCGACAGAGATAGGTAACGTCGGTAGTGACTGCCATCTTTACCGTACAGCTCGATGCGATCGATGTCTTTGATTTCAACCTTCTTATAATCTAGCTGAACTGGGCGTTGATCCTCTATACTAGTTTGTTCCCCTTGACCCAGGTCATATTTCATGACAGTTTTGAGGGTATAAGGAGTATAGTAGTCCAAGTCACCAAGTGTCAATTTTTGAGCGAGGTCCACAAGGTCGACTTCCTTAATTAACGTTTCACCCTTGTATAGCTGCACTTTGGCTGATTGATAGCTAGCTGTAGCATCCGTCAAGTGATAGCTAAGAGAAACTTGGCGTTTGTCTTCTCCCTTCTCGACACGGACTAGAGAGAGGGTTGGTTTTCTCTTGACTCCATCCAGAGCTTGACGAGCTGCCTCGAGATCCGTCCGAACTTGATCGACCAAGGCTTGATTGGCGAAAGGATTGTCCAAAACGAGCTTGGCCTGATCTAGAGCACGACGATAGCGGAGTTTGGCTTGTTCATCAGCATACTGGTAAGCAACTGTAGACTGAGTCACATCCTTCATGTCAAATTCAACACCAAGAGTTTTCTTATCAACAGGTTGACCGTCTAGATTATTCTTAGCAGTTTCAAGGGCATTTTTCAAGGAATCAACCTGTTCTTGACTGGCATGAGATGCCTCAAAGAGAGCTTGGGCATTTGCGACTGCCTGTTTATAAGACTCTTGATCTGCAGTGGTATCATTGAAATACTGATGCGTTTTCTGGATGCTCTCAGCTTCTTCCACTAATTGGTGCAAGGGTTCGAGGTCGAGGGTTCCTTTTTCTGGTTCCACAGGAGCGTGATCCGCATTTGTAGAAATTGGTTTTGTACCGACTTTGATAATCTGAGGAACTGCTTCTTTTGTGATAGTGTTAGAGATTTCCTCTGTATTTTCGACTTTTCCATCTACTAAATACTGACGAGTCACAATCGTACGCACGCCCTCTTGACCAGCTTGGCTAACTTCTCTTTGTCCCAAAGGCAGGTCTGCACTTTCCACTTCCTTAGTTGGATAGGGTTCGGCCACTGTTGTGGTAACGTCCTTTTCTTCAACGTTTAAGCTTGGAACTTCATTTACAGGAGCGTCTGTTGGTTTCTCGCTAACAGGGCCTGTTCCAACTGTTACGATTTCTGATACTGCAGGAGTTGTCACTTCATTAGAGATTTCCTGGCTTCTCTCTACTTTTCCATCTACCATGTACTGACGGGTGACGATTGTACGCACTCCATCTTGACCAGCTTGAGTTATCTTAGTCTGGCCAACTGGTAAGCTATCACTCTCTACTCGTTCTCGAGTGTAGGGTTCTGCTACCGTCGTAGTAACATCCTTTTCTTCAACCTCTAGACTTGGAACTTCATTTACAGGAGCGTCTGTTGGTTTCTCGCTAACAGGGCCTGTTCCAACTGTTACGATTTCTGATACTGCAGGAGTTGTCACTTCATTAGAGATTTCCTGGCTTCTCTCTACTTTTCCATCTACCATGTACTGACGGGTGACGATTGTACGCACTCCATCTTGACCAGCTTGGGTTATCTTGGTCTGGCCAACTGGCAAGCTATCACTCTCTACTCGTTCTCGAGTGTAGGGTTCTGCTACCGTTGTGGTAACATCTTTTTCTTCAACGTTTAAGCTGGGAACTTCATTTATTGGAGCGTCTGTTGGTTTTTCACTAACGGACTCCCCTGGGCTTGGTTTTGTAGGAGAAGGGACCTTGCTTCCGACTTTTCTAATCTCAGAAGTCGGCTTAGTCGTTATCTGATTGGAAACCTCCTCTGTATGGATAACCTGACCATTTAAAATGTAGCTGCGGGTCACAATGGTACGACTACCATTTTTCCCTGCCTGAATCACCTCAGTTTGACCTTGTGGCAAATCAGTTGCCTCTACTTCCTCCACTTGGAAAGGAATAATCTCTGTACGACTCGTTTCTTTACTATCAACCTTTAACTCTGGTTGTTCAAAGACAGGAGCATCATTTGGTTTCTGAGCACGATACTCTTCCTGCGCTTGGCTTCCGTTTGAAGTTTGAACCGGAGTATCAATAGGAGCCGAATGATTCAACTCTTTCTTGCCATCAACTGAAGGCTTCACTTCTTTTTGAGATTTCAAATACCCTACATATTGGTAGCCTTCAATCGTAAGTGGGGATTGCAATGTTTCCCCGACCTGTACAGTCAATTCCTGATTATAGTCAGCCAGCATTTGATTTGTCAAAGCCAAGGAAGTTGGCGCAATCAGCTGACTTCCTAGACTGGTCAAGAGCATGAAAGAAGCTAGCTTTTTGCGATCATCTCTGCCCAGTTTAATCGCTACGACCAGTAGCACTATACCTGCCCCCGCTGCAATTGAGCTAATGAGTTGGCTGTGACCAGTTGCAGGCAACTGTCTCGTCGGACGATAAATCAAATAGTATGTATCATCTGTTTCCTCAGCAAACTGTGGCAATTCTTTGACTACCAATTGCTTCTCTTGGTCTGTGAGCTCACTCTCTGTCACGTACTTATAGTGAATCTGTTTTGTAACGTATGTCGTCTGTTCACTAGCTGCTACACTTGCAAGAGAACCTCCTCCACTAAAAAGGTAGAAAACCCCTACCAAAGCAGAAACTAAACCAATCGAAACTTTTCTCAATGAAAAACGCTGGTGCTTTTCTCCTAAATAACTTCTTTTCATTCCTAATCTTTCCTTTGTCATGATTTGAATCCCCTCTATTCTACCGAAATTTACTAGATTATTCAATTTATTTGCTATAAATAATAGCCGCAAAAAACTGCTAATCTTTCCAGTTCATTTGCGATTTCAAAATCCTTATCTTATCAGGTCTTGAATGCACAAACAAGATCATGGAGAAACCACAGAAAAAATTCCTAGGTAGCCTTAAACCTAGGAATTTTTCAAATTTTAATCAAACAGAATCGTTTCCTTATTTCTTGAAAATAGACTGTCTGAAGTCGTCTGTCTCACGAAGATAAGCGTTGTAAATCTTCTTCTTGAGCAGGTTGACCCAGCTAGCTTCGACACGGCTAGTAGCATTGGTAATGTTGCGTACATCCTCTGCCACGGCTGCATCCATCAACTGCTGCATCTCTGCATAAGAGCGAATGGTTACTTTCTTGGTACTGTTTGGATTTTTAAGCTCGTACTCAATGGTAATTGGCTTCAGCTTGGTCAGCTGATCAATTCGCTCCTTGTACATGGCCTTCTTGAAGGCTGCCCAAGAGGTGTATTCACCCTTAAATACATTTTCCAAGACTTTCTGGTCTGTCACGAGACCGACATCTCTTCCAGACCATCCGTCCCACGTTTTCTTGCCTTCATCGAAGGCTTCCTGAGAGTACTGACCAGAAACATAAGGGACAAATCCGTCATGATATCCCTTGGCTGCCAGTAATTCATAGGCTGTGCGACGGAACATAACGTCTCCAGGTGCTCCATTTGGATTGCTCAAGGCTGAGTAAATTGGTGAGAAGAGGCTGAGGCTGAGGTAGCTATTTCGACCATATTTCCCACTTTCCTTATTCTCCCGACGAGTGATCACATCATTATCAATCAGGGAGTCAAAGGTCTTCAGCTGCTTGATTTCCTCAGCTGTGAAGCTTCGCGTCTGGTTACCTGCGTGGGTCTCCTTACCATACTTATCTGTAATATAGTAATTCTCCATCTTCCTGAACCACTGTAACTTGGCAGCATCGCTCTGCTTCAACATAGAAGTACCTTCTAGATAGTCCAAGGTGTAGATCATGTCAAACATACCATGGACATAGTGTTGTAGGTCTGCTTCATTTTGAACACGTTCCTTGAAATTATAGGTATGCATACGTGTCTTAGAATCCTTGTCCACCTTGAAGAGAGTATTGAGCGTAATGGTTGATTCATCTGCGCTCGGCGAAGATTGCAAGAGTCCGCGAGCATAGAGTTCCGCGCCTAGTCCCTCACGACGACCATAACCTTCAAAGTAAATAGCACCGTCAGAGTTATGGGTCATCTCATGCGTGTAGACTGAGTTACCATAGTCTTCCAACAATTTAGCAGCATCAAAGTGAGTTACACTACCCGTAGCATAGGCATTATAGCCCTTGCTTGGATACCACTTGCCAGCTGGTCCAAAGAATTCCTGCATAGCCTGTGATTTTTTGTCATTAGCTGGAGCCCAATATCTTTGACCATTCTTGTCAACCAATGAGAACCCATCATAAACCAGAACCGAACGGAAGAGCTTGTCCTTGCTTTCTGGACTCAGAATCTTGTACCAGAAATCATAATGGTCGCGCTGGTATTCAGCTGTTTTTCTCACTCTGTCTTCGACATATTCAGCTAGCTCAGCGTCTGTGCGCACCCTGTTATTAGCATCCAGGCGGTAACGATCATATGCTCCCATAGAGAGGGTAGACATATTAGAGATAGCATAGACACCCTTCTCCGTCATGGTCAAGAGTGGCAGGAGCATGCCCTTGTGTTCCCAATTATCTGCAGTAATCTTGTCATAAACACCGACAGAGTACTTGCTCTTGCCCTCGGCTGCGTCCTGAAGCTGTCTCGCTTCTGCTACATCGGACTTAGCCTCAACGATGTAGGCTTTTGTATTGGTCTTGAGCCATTCATTATTGGTCTTGTATGGTAGGAAGAGCTGACGGTAGCCTTCAAGGTAATTGAAGAGTCCTCGTTTACCAGTTGCTTCAGAGAGCGAATTATCATACGCTGTATAGTTGTTCTTAGCCTTGAGATTCTCAAGTCCTGTTTTCCCTAAAGCAATGATTGTATCAAGAACCGAAACGTCATTCTTACCGTAGAAATCCAACTTGTAAGCCGACAAGTCCTTAACATTAAAGGTATCATAGTTGATATTGTACCAACGGTTAAGGTAAGTCAGACCCAATAGGAAAGCTTCTTTATCAGCAAGAATCTTCTTAACAAGATAATCCTTAACTACTTCACCTTCAGTATTGATAGCCTTATCCATAGCTAGCACTTTGCGAAGCTCACCTGATAGCTTGCTTTTCACTTGCGTAAATGCAGTGTCTAAGTATAGTTCATCTAAAGAAGTGTCTGCTGCTACCCCGAGAACTGTGCGCATAGCTGGCGAATCAAGAACGACCTTGTTCAGCTCTGGCAACACTTGATTTAGAATGCTAGTATAATCTGATACGAAGGCTTCTGGAGTATAAAGAAGGTCTAATCCCTTCATTCTATACTCAGCAATACCTTGGTTGACGAAATCTCCCTGATAAGATATTTCTAGATAGTCAATGGTATTGTCCATGTAGTGAAGCATCAAACGATTGATTGCTGTTTTATTGCTATGGATATCAGTGATAATCTGGTCACCCTTCATCGGAACAACATCCAGTAGGTACTCCTTGTTCAACTTATGTTCTTTCGGAATCTTGTTAGCAAACGAAACAATGGTTTCTTTATTGTAGAAAGGAAGCAGTTTCTCCACATTTGCATAAGAATATCCGCGGTCGAATTGAGCATTGTTTACCTCACCATAGTCGACATAACGCATATTTAGATTCGTGTCATCTAGGCTAGTCGTGATGTCCATAGCAGTCAGTTTTTCTTCCATTTCTTCTTGAGTAATAGTAGAAGTAACAAACTGATCGTTTTTCAAGGTTTCACTCTTGGCAACTTTATATGCTTGCGTAATGCGGTCGTTTTTATAGCCCTGATCCCCAGAAATACTGTAAACATTTGTACCACTGACATTGCTGATCACATTATCAACCAAACCATTAAAGTAGTTCGAGCCGACCACTCCACCGATTTGACCGTTAGTGGTTGCATTATATAGTTTTCCTGTCACATAAGATTTGGTAATTCGAGCATTGTTTTCTAGACGTCCAACCAAACCACCGATACGTTGTTCATTTGATCGAGCACCACTAATAATCGTTACATCTGCTTTACTTTGGCTAAGAAGAGACTCTCCTCCTTTAAGGTTTGCAACCAAACCACCTACATTATAAGCTTTGATGTGTTGACTGTTAGATAGGATGGTACCCGTAAAGGAACTATTGGTAATTTTCGTATTGGTTCCATTAACTACTAGACCCGCTACGTTAGAGGCGTTTCCTACTACCGATACTCTCCCCTGAACAGAAACATCTGTGATTCGCGCATTCTCCGCATTGCGTGCCAGCGCAGCCGAGTCATAGGTACCCACGATATTCACATCTTTAAAGTCGATATTTGAAATGGCAGATCCACTCTTGAGGTTTTCAAATAAAGGTTTGGCTAGATTGTAAATCGCGTATTGCTTACCATTTTGACTACCCGTCAGACTGCCGGTGAAGTTCCCTTTGAGGTAGACATAATCCGCAGGAGCTAGGTTGACCTCGCTCGCATCCAAATCAGCACCCAACACATAGTTTCCTGACATATTTCGCTTCATAGCGTCTACTAATCCAGCAAAGCTGGTGTAGACATTTTGCTGACTAGGGACTGCCTTACTGATATAGAAATCGTGCCCAGACTTGTAGCCCGTCTCACTTTCTTGGACGAGTTCAGGAAGGGTTACATTAACCTTATAGACTGCCTTGCCATCTTTCTCTGCTTCAGAAATACTGTGAACTGGTAGGAGAATTTCCTTGGATTCACTTGATTTGATCTTGACGAAGTAAGTAGACAGATCCGTAGGCATAGAGCTCATCGATACAAAGCGCTTGTATTGGTCGTTTTCTTTATGATAAAACTCAACAGAATCAATATCACGGAAGGCAATCTTCTTGTATTCTAGCTCAAAGTTACGACTGTCTGTTTCAAACTCAGTAAAGCTGCCATTATCCAGTTCATAAGTCAACTTGGTTTTTAGAGTGTAGCCTGTGTAGTAGTCTAGGTCGCCAATTTTCAAGCTGCCAGCGAAGTTGGTAATTGGAAGAGTGCGAATCAGCTGGTCTCCCTGATACAATTCTGCAGTCGCTGAACGGAAGGACTGGGTCTGGTCTTCCAATCTATATTGGACCGTCACCGACTTATCATCAGCATTCTCAGTCAGACTTAGAATGGAAACGGTCGGCTTGACTTTAGGCACTCCATTTAGAGCTTCTTTGGCTGCTGTCAGGCTAGCAAGAACTTGGTTGACCTGTACTTGTGTAGCAGTTTGATTGTTCAAAACTTTGTCTGCCTTGGTCAATTCGTCAGTATAAGCTGTCTGCTTTTCTGAATCCGCATTCTTATATTTAACCGAAGTTTTAACCGTTGGATTTAAATCGTACTCAGTCTGAAGAGCTGTTTTAACAACTTCAGGACCACTTAATTGAGCCTTGGCTTGATTGATTTGTTCCACCAGTTGGTTGACTTCTGCTTGGCTGGCTTGGGATTGGCTCAGAATCGCTTGACCTGCCGTCAAAGTAGCATCATAGTTAGCTTGATGACTCTGACTATCGTTGAAATAACGAGCCTGAGCTTTAATCTGATCCGCTTCTGCCAAGAGATTATGCAGTGAAATTAAATCGAACTCCTCTAAAGCTTCTGCTTTTGGTGCTTCGTTCGGTACCATGCTTGGTTTAGCAGTTCCAACTTTGACGATTTGCGTTACAGGAGCTAGTGTTTCCTCATTGGACAACTCTTGACGGTCAACAACTTGACCGTTAGAACTGTAGACACGAGTCTTGATAGTTCGTTCACCTTGGACTCCCGGAGTTGCGATTTGACGAGCATCTCGAACAAGCTCATCCGTATATTGCTCCTCGATATTGAACGCAATTTTCTCTACGCGAATTTCGTCGGTATAAGTCAGTGGGTATTCCGGCAAAGCGTCTGCTTTCGGTGCTTCATTTGGCACCATGGTTGGTTTAGCCGTGCCGACTTTGACAATTTGCGTTACGGGCGCCAAAGTTTCTTCATTAGACAACTCTTGGCGGTCGATTTCCTGACCGTTGGAACTGTAGACGCGGGTCTTGATAGTTCGTTCACCTTGGACTCCCGGAGTCGCGATTTGACGAGCATCTTGGACCAATTCATCCGTTTCTTCTTCACGAATGCTAAAGTTGATTTTCTCTACGCGCGTTTCATCTGTATAAGTCAGTGGATACTCTGGCAGAGCGTCTGCTTTCGGTGCATCGTTCGGTACCATAGTTGGCTTAGCTATGCCGACCTTGACAATTTGAGTTACGGGAGCTAGGGTTTCCTCATTAGACAATTCTTGGCGGTCAACAACTTGACCATTGGAACTGTAGACACGAGTCTTGATAGTTCGTTCGCCTTGGACTCCCGGAGTCGCGATTTGACGAGCATCTTGGACCAATTCATCCGTTTCTTCTTCACGAATGCTAAAGTTAATTTTCTCAACCCGAGTTTCATCGGTATAAGTCAACGGATATTCTGGCAGAGCGTCTGCTTTCGGTGCTTCGCTCGGTACCATATTTGGTTTAGCAGTTCCTACTTTGACAATTTGCGTTACAGGAGCCAAGGTTTCCTCATTAAACAATTCTTGGCGGTCGACAACTTGACCGTTGGAACTGTAGACACGGGTCTTAATCGTACGTTCACCCTCAACACCTGGTGTTGCAATCTGGCGGGCATCTTGAACAAGCTCATCGGTTTCTTCTTCACGAATGCTAAAGTTGATTTTCTCTACGCGCGTTTCGTCAGTATATGTCAACGGATACTCTGGCAGGGCGTCTGCTTTTGGCGCTTCGTTCGGTACCATGCTTGGTTTAGCTGTGCCGACTTTGACAATTTGCATTACAGGAGCCAAGGTTTCCTCATTAAACAATTCTTGGCGGTCGACAACTTGACCGTTGGAACTGTAGACACGGGTCTTAATCGTACGTTCACCCTCAACACCTGGTGTTGCAATCTGGCGGGCATCTCGAACAAGCTCATCCGTTTCTTCTTCACGAATTGTGAAGTTAATTTTCTCAACCCGAGTTTCGTCGGTATAAGTTAGTGGATACTCTGGCAGAGCGTCTTCTTTCGATGCATCGTTTGGTACTACGGTTGGTTTAGCTGTGCCGACTTTGACAATTTGCGTTACTGGAGCTAGAGTTTCCTCGTTAGACAACTCTTGGCGGTCGACAACTTGACCGTTGGAACTGTAGACACGGGTCTTAATGGTACGCTCACCTTGGACACCTGGAGTTGCAATCTGACGAGCATCTCGAACAAGCTCATCCGTTTCTTCTTCACGAATTGTGAAGTTAATTTTCTCAACCCGAGTTTCGTCGGTATAAGTTAGTGGATACTCTGGCAGAGCGTCTTCTTTCGGTGCATCGTTTGGTACTACGGTTGGTTTAGCTGTTCCGACTTTGACGATTTGCGTTACCGGAGCCAAGGTTTCCTCATTAGACAATTCTTGGCGGTCAACAACTTGACCATTAGAACTGTAGACGCGAGTCTTGATCGTGCGCTCTCCCTCAACACCTGGTGTTGCAATCTGGCGACTACCCTCTGGAATCTCATCTGTATATTGCTCGTCAATAGAAAAATCAATCTTTTCTATTCTAACCTCATCATTTGTAGTCAATTCCAACTCAGAGTTCTCTTGAACAGGCGCTGTTTCTGGACTGGTGTCATATTCTGTCAGTTCTGAAATCTCTTGAACTGGAGGCGTATCAGAACTGGTGCCATACTCTGCTAATTCTGGAACTTCGTGAACTGGCGCTGTATCAGGATTTGTCCCATATTCCGTTAGTTCTGGAATCTCTTGAACTGGAGATGTCTCGGGACTAGTGCCATACTCTGCCAATTCTGGAACTTCGTGAACTGGTGCTGTATCAGGATTTGTCCCATATTCCGTTAGTTCTGGAATCTCTTGAACTGGAGATGTCTCAGGAGTTGTGCCATATTCTGCCAATTCTGGAACTTCGTGAACTGGAGTTTCTTTTGGTATCGAGTTAGCTGGAGCTGTTCCAACTAAAATAATTTCAGAAACAGGTTCAAGTGTCACTTGATCAGAAATCATTTCGCTTTTCACGATTTCTTGACCCTTACGATAATGACGAGTCACAACTGTACGTTGACCTCGAACACCTGATTGTATAACTTTTGATTGACCTTGAGCCAATTCATCTGAATATTGGTATTTTGTCTGATAAGGAAGTTCTTGGACTGACTTTTGCTCACTAATTTTTAGTTCTGGTAAGTCATAAATAGGAGTTGAGCGTGTGAATTCAATCTCCTTAGCAGCTATAGCTTCTCTTTCTTCCTCTGTTAAATCATCACCTTTATCTGAAACAATCTCTTTCATATCAAGATTTGTTTCATTCGGTTTAAGTTCACTTCCCTTCTCTTTCTCCAAATCAAGTGTCGGATTTTCCTTCAGAGCAGAATGAGCTAAATGACTATCATTTTGTTCTTCATTCTTTAGATAACCGATATAGTCGTAACCGTCAATTTTCAATGGCGCTGGCAGTTCATCTCCAAGACCCAAGTTAAGACTTTGATTATATGCAGCGAGTTCGATATTCGTCACCGCCAAGACTGTTGGAGATAGCAGCATGGATCCCATTCCAGTTACCAACAAGATTGAAGATAAATACCTCTTCCCATTTCTGCCTCTAACAACTACAAGTACTAGTAATGCAAGACCCATCGCTGTAAAAGTTGATTCCCAAAGGCCGGAGTGACCTGTCTTAGGCAATACTCCAGACGAATCCACATGAGTAGTCGGACGATAAACTAAGTAATAGGTCTCTGAAGCATCCTCAACATACTTTGGAATCTCCCTGATCAAGGCACTCTTCTCTGCCTCCGTCAATTCAGACTCCACTACGTAGTGGTATTTGACCTGAGCAGACTGCTGACTTTGAATTTCTGCTGCCTTTACAGAAGTCAAGTCCCCAGTTATTTGCCCACTCAAAAAGAAGCTTCCAATCGTCGCCGAAACGAGCCCAACTGACAACTTCCTGAAAGAAAAGCGCTGTCGTTTTTCTCCATAAAACTGATGTTTCATTCTCAAAATTTCCTCTTCAATATGTTATTCAATCCTTTCTATTCTATCTGATTTCACTTGATTATTCAAATTATTTGTCGCAATTTTTAGAAGCAACACAAGCTTTTGAAAAGTATCAAAAAACGACCTCTCTTTTAAAAAAAATCTCAAAAAATCAACTTAAAACTTTCCTTAAAAATGTTGAATTTCTACATCTTTCTCCTAAGCTTTTACCAGCAAAAAAGAGAGAAATGACTTCCTCTCTTTTTCCTTTTCATCTCATCTTAAACTATGAGAAGACATATTTCTAATCTGATTATTTGGCTTCAAATCCTTCTGCAACTGCATCCGCAAAGTTTTCTTCTACGATGCTTGCACAGTGGTCACAGATAACTGCGTGGTAGCTGCGTTCTGCAGTAGTTGGGTCGATACGACGGCAACGGTCACAAACTTCACCTGCAGCGCGTTCAACTGTAAAGGCAACATCCTCAAAGCTAACTGCGCCTTCTGGAGCTATACCTTCAGCGATGGTCAATTCTGACACGATCAAAAGTTGAGCCACATTGCTATCTACTGCTCCAAGAAGAGTTTTCACCACTTCATTTGGGTAAACTGTCAAGTGAGCTTCGAGTGATTTACCGATTACTTTTGCATTACGCGCTTCTTCCAAGGCTTTTTGAGCTTGTCCACGGAAGTCCATGAAAGCTGCCCATGTATCCAAAATTTCTTCTTGGTTAGCAAAAGTTTCCGCTTCTGGTAATTCAGACAATTGAACAAATTCTTCAGCTTCAAACTCAAGATAGGACCAGATTTCCTCTGCTGTGTGAGGAAGGATTGGTGTCAAGAGTTTGGTGATTT
>ERZ773037.622-NODE-622-length-19280-cov-8.598231_pt1 | contig 19280 bp, 15 predicted proteins | sample MGYA00511466_ERZ773037 | MGnify/ENA primary metagenome ERZ773037 (study PRJEB29015, sample SAMEA2738146) | human oral metagenome | biome: human oral; feature: human-associated habitat; material: saliva | place: China | collected 2202 ... | reverse complement strand
CCAAATCTAACCCCCGCGACACGCCGAGCCAGACACACATTTTGACCCTTAACCCCGAAAGGGGGCTTCACGCCCACCGGCGCGAAGCCCCCTAAACAGCCTGCGAATTAGATCAAGCCCTGAGCGACCATTGCGTCCGCAACCTTGATGAAACCAGCAAGGTTTGCGCCGGCGACATAGTCTCCGGGCACCCCGTATTCGTCCGCGGTAGCCAAGCAGTTCTCATGGATTCCCACCATGATCTGGTGCAGCTTCGCGTCAGTTTCCTCGAAAGGCCACTGGGTTCGACCCGAGTTCTGCTGCATCTCAAGACCGGAGGTTGCAACACCGCCAGCATTGGATGCCTTACCCGGCGCGTAAAGGACACCAGCACTACGCAGCTCATCAATGGCCTCGGGAGTGGTGGGCATGTTTGCGCCCTCCGCAACCATCTGCACGCCGTTACGGATCAAGGCCTGGACACCCTCAAGGGGGAGTTCATTTTGAGTTGCACACGGAAGTGCAACGTCACAGGGAACTTCCCAGATCGAACCCTCAGCGCTGAAGTGAGCGCTTGAGCGCTGGTTTGCATAGTCGCTGACGCGTCCACGACGGCGTTCCTTCACGTCCTTGAGGAGCTCAACGTCAATTCCTGCCTCGTCAACAACGAAACCGGAGGAGTCAGAGACTGCAACAACCGTTGCGCCGAGTTCTTGAGCCTTTTCAGTCGCGTAGATTGCAACGTTTCCGGAACCGGAAACAACGACGCGCTTGCCGTCAAAAGAAGTGCCGCGAGCGCGGAGCATTTCCTCGGCAAAGTAGACGAGGCCGTAACCGGTTGCCTCGGTTCGCGCGAAGGAGCCTCCCCAGGTCAGCCCCTTGCCAGTGAGGACACCGGCATCGAAGCTGTTGCGCAGACGACGATACTGACCGAAAAGGTAACCGATCTCGCGGCCGCCAACACCAATATCGCCCGCAGGAACGTCAGTATCAGGACCGATGTGACGCTGGAGCTCGGTCATGAAGGACTGGCAAAAACGCATGATTTCAGCGTCAGACTTGCCCTTGGGGTTGAAGTTCGCACCGCCCTTTGCGCCACCCATGGGCAGGCCGGTCAAAGAGTTCTTAAAGATCTGCTCAAAACCCAAGAACTTAATGATGGACAGGTTCACCGAAGGGTGGAAACGCAGACCGCCCTTGTAGGGGCCGAGAGCCGAATTGAATTGAACACGGAATCCGCGGTTGACGTGGATCTGTCCTTGATCATCGCTCCAAGGCACACGGAACATGACTTGGCGCTCAGGTTCTGTAATTCGTTCAAAAATAGCCAGATCTTGGTATTCAGGCTTGCGTGTAACCAGAGGCGTGAGGGTCATGAGAACCTCATAAACAGCCTGATGGAACTCAAGCTGGTACGGATCGCGAGCAACCAATTCCTCAAAAACAGAGGAGAGCTCGCGGGGAAGTCGAGATGTATCAAACTTTTCGCTCATGCCTCGATCATTCCACCGTTGGTTTTCATTTACTCTCTCTTTTCCAACATATGGACCCCTCATTGCTTAGATCCTCATCACGTTATGAATTCACTGATGATCGCTGCGCCTGCTGTATTGGCGCGAATGCTACCGCTAAGGTCAAGAATGTGACTCGATCAAAGACCCCCTACGAACTTGCTGCCCTTGCGACAGTGGCGGTCCCCCGCCTTGAAGTTGCCGGACTGCGTCCCCCGCAGTTCAGCGATGAAGTCCTCTCGGTCACCGGTCTCATCGACACTTCGGGCGACCGCTGGATGGTCGTATGTCCACATGACACGGTTGGCGGTTTGGACATGGAGGCCCAAAACGCCGTCTTAGAGCGCCTTGGGAAAGCTCACGATTTTTCGAAGATTCCCTTCGAAATTCCGCGTCCTGCTGGGTTTACCCGCACCCCCGAGGGCGATCGAGTCATGGTTCACCGCGATCTTGGCGGTCGAGTGATGGAGACTTCGGATTTCGACGATCCTCATTTGCTTCCCGCGTCTTTGGGGAACGCTCTTGCGGCCCTGCACAATCTTCCTGAGCTCATCTACACGGGGGTTAATCTTCCCGCGTATTCAGCTATCGAGTGTCGCGATCGCCATCAGGCGGTCTTGGACGAGGCCGCGCAGGAAGTCGTTATTCCTGCGAACTTGTGGGACCGCTGGGAAGAGTCCTTGGAGAATTTGTCCCTGTGGCGCTTCCTTCCCTCCCCTATCCACGGTGATCTGTCTGAGACATCGATCCATGTCGATCACGGTCGAGTCTGCGCGCTGACTGGTTTTTCTTCCGCACACGTGGGAGATCCAGCTGTTGATATCGCGTGGGTTTTTGCTCGCGCTTCCGATGAGTTTTTGGAGCGTTTCCACGAGGCCTACCAGCAGACGCGTTCCGAGAAGGACTTGCATCTGCTTGAGCGCGCGGAGCTTTTGTCCGAGCTCGCTGTGGTGCGTTGGCTGGTCCATGGCATGCATAGTGATGATTCAGAAATCGTCGACGAGGCCCGGGCGATGCTGGCCGATTTGTCGGCGAGCATCGGCGAGGCGCCTTCCGCAAAGCGCCACGAGGAAGCCGCTGTTGCGCCCGTGGATACGGAAGCAGCTGAATCCACGCGCGCGGCTCAGGCCCCGCATGCAGCTCAGGCCGGGTACCCAGTTCAGGACGCACACTCAGTTCAGGATGCGCACGCCGAAGCAGAGCTTCCTCCTTCTGCTGAGGTTGAGACCGAGGCGGGGCACACGGATGCGATCGAGGGACCAACAGAGCACCTCGATATGAGTGCTATTTTGCCGACGCACGAGTAGACCTATTGGTGGTCCCGCGCTTTGCAGGACCACCTCTTATTGTTTAGATCTTTGGGTTATTCACAACGAGTTCACTCAGTGCGCGGGCGAGGTCGCTTTCCAGTCGATCGACTGGTTTGTTGGTAATTTTCGCGATGTCTTCGAGAGAGAAGTCCACGGGCCCGCCAATGAAGTAGACACGTGCTTTCACCTCTTCTGGCGCAACACCGCGTTTATTCGCCCATGCAACACGATAGAGCTGGAGCTGGCGTGCGTAGTATTCCCATTTCTCGATGCTGGTGGTGGGGCCGGGCACTTGGGATGTCTTCCAATCGATGACAATGTCGTTGCCATGCGAGTCACGAAAGACAGCGTCAATGCGACCTTGAACGGATACTCCTGAATAGTTCAGAGCGAAGGGCTCTTCGATGGCAACAGGAATAAGAGAGCTCAAGTCAAGAGAGCGGAAGTTCTCTTGCATGAGGGAAAGCCTTTCCTGTTCCCTTGCGCTGAGGGCTTCAAGACCGACGACGGGGTCGTCCCAGAGCTCGCCGGTTGTCAGGTGGAGCTGTTTTTCGACCCACATGTGGAAAATAGTGCCTAGGAGGGAGTTGCGCTGTGGTGGAGTTGGCAAAGGCCGTCTGAGACGACGCACCCAGGAATCACCGTCATCAATCAGGGTTGAAATACTGGTTGCGGGAACACGGTCAATTCGAATTTCAGTCGCGTCTTGGCGTGCACGTTCACGCTCTGCCATGAGCAAGAAAGTATCGCGGACAAGAGGGTTATCGAGCTGAGTTTTCAGTGTTTCTTCAAGGACCTGTGTCGGGGTATCGATGAGTTCTTGAACGCGCGTTGCACTTGCATTGACGAGCTGACGCGAGCGTCCGGGAAGAATCGGATATTGCCGTAGTCTGGGGTCGATCTCTATCAGGGATTGATCCGCAATGTCTTCTTCAGGACGAGCTGCGATAGTGCTTTCATCAAGACCGAGCGCATTCACGGTTTCCATGAGGTAACGCGAGGGATCGCGTGGAGTCACACTGGTTGCGCCAATCCATGATCCAAGCAACAGCAGATCGTGGCGGGCACGCGTCCATGCGACATAGGCAAGGCGTCGTTCTTCGAGCTCGTGGTGAATTCCTTGCCTGCTGTGGACGGTATCCACTGTCTGATTCGCATCCTTGTTGGAGGCAACATGCTTGTTGAAGATGCTCATTGGAGTAGTCGTTTTTCTCTCTGCTTCTTGGGCAAGGAGATCAAAGTACTCGACAATTCCCATTGAGCCGTATTCTTCAGGAACCATGTGTGGCAGATCGGCATAGTCTCTCCGCACGGGATACGGAAGTTCTTCAATCGAGGAGAACCATTCTGTTGTTCCCGGTGGGTCTTGCTTCCAGTCTCGTGGCTTTGACTTGTGATCGGGGAAGACTGAATCTTGCAGGCCGAAAACAGCGACTGAATCCCATTCCAGCCCTTTTGCCGAGTGGATCGTCAGCAGTTGAATGGCGTCAGGTCGAGTCGCGCTCACAGGGATCGCGAGGCCTTTTTCTTCGTCTTCAGCGACTTGGAGCCATGCGAGGAATCCTGGCAGGTCTGCGCCAGACACTTGCGCTTCATACTCGGCTGCAATGTCAACGAATGCGTCGAGCATCTCCATGCCCTGATCTCCAAGGGGATCAGACATGATTGCCTCGCGAAGCCCCAGGATGGATATGGCGCGTTCGACTTGTTCATCAAGTGCACGCCCCATCCCCTGGCGTATGACTTGAAGGCGCTTGGCAAGAAGAGACAGACGTTGATGGGCGACCTCGCTAAATTCTGGCCCGCCTGATGAGGAGTGCCAGCCAATCGGGGGAAGCTGGCCAATTGCCTCGATCAAACTGAATTCTGGATGCGCGACAAGCCCCTGCGTTTTTTGATGTGCCTGTTGTTTTGCGTACTGGTTAAGAACCAGTAGATCGGATGCGCCGATATCCATTGCAGTGACAAGACGCATGAGGGCGGGGGCATTCGCGGGGTCTGCTGCAAGATCAAGTGCCGCCCGAACGTCGCTGACCGTTGCTTGGTCGAGAAGTCCGCCGAGTCCGACGACTTGCACGGGGATATCAGCGTCTTTAAGCGCCCGTTCTATAGCGGGGAAGTCCGAACGACGCCGAGATAGTACTGCACAGGTATTCCACTTCCCGTGTTCGTCTTGGACTCGATGTTGTCGAGCGAAATCGACGACCGCTTGGAGTTGCTCATCGTAGGTAAGGGGATAGCTGGTATTCACTTGTCCCGAACCCGCATTTGGACGTGGAGCAAGAACTGGGACTGTAATTCGCTGTGGTTTTGATTCGCGAGTAGCGGCGTTGCCGGCATTACCAATGCGTGCCTGTCCCCGCAGGGGCTGAGCGATCGCATTTGCTGCATCAAGGATTGTCTGGTCATTTCGCCAAGCTGTCGAGAGAACCAATTGCGACGCGTCGTGGCACGGAGAAAAGCGAGTGAGGAAATCACTGAGGGCCGAGGCAGAAGCTCCGCGCCAACCATAGATTGCCTGACTGGGGTCGCCGACAGCGGTAGTTGGGTGGTCTGCAAAGAGAGCAGACAAGAAGACCATCTGGATGACCGAGGTGTCTTGAAATTCGTCAAGAAGAACTGCCTGGTAGTCGCTTCGAACTTGGCGCACGACGTCTTTGTTCGAGGTAACGATTTGTGTTGCCAGGAGAAGTTGATCAGAAAAATCGATGAGACCGTGGGCACGCTTATAGCTTTCGAAAGCTTCTGCGATATCAAGAAGGAGCAGGCGATTACGATTCGCCTCAATCATTTTCTTGTGATTCCCCGTCGGCTCCTTTCCGGAGATTGAAGCAACTTCTTCAAGTTCTTTTTGAAATGCACTCAGAGCTATTCGCCCATCGTCCAGCGTCATGTTTTGCTCGGCGATATGCCCAGACAAAGATAGGACGGCGGCAACGATGGTTGCGGTCGGCTTGTATTGCTCATCGCTTTGGGGGTATTCACCCCTCCAGTTTTCGACGATACTGCTGAGCACCTGGACTTGTTGTGCCTGTCCGATGAGTCGAGAGTCTGGATCAACGCCGATTGTTGCGCCGTATTCTCCGAGGATCCGCGCGGCGAAAGAGTTATATGTGAGAGCGGTAGGCTCTCCAACAAATTCCTGCCCGCTATTCGAGGCAAGGGTGGCGAGGTCTTGGCGCATTTTCAGCCCGAGCTCACCGGCGGCTTTTCGTGTAAAGGTCAGGCCAAGGATACGCTCGGGATCGATGCCGTGGTGGGCGACCATGTAGAGTACCCGCTGCGACATCGTGGTTGTTTTTCCAGCGCCTGCTCCTGCAACGACGAGGAGTGGTTCAAGTGGAGCTTGAATAACCGCGCGTTGTTCTTCCGTGGGTGCAAGGAAAGGTTTGGAGCGTGGAGTCGCCATGCGAAGAATCTCGTCGACGTCCAGTTTTCTAAGGTCCATGGTTACTCGACGCTCCTTTTTCCTTGGTCCTTCGCCGGGCAGGATCTGGTGAATTCGCAGTATCTGCATGCTTCGTCGGATGGCGTGGCTATAAAGTGCGGGCCTCGCATCCGTGAAGCGACCTCGTCGAGTTGGCTGATCCAGTCATTTTTACTGTCGTCATCGAGTGGCTCTTGGAGGATTGTCCGAACATCTCCGTATCCGAGGTATTTCAGTTCAGCGTCGATGATCGTGTAGCCGAGTTCTTCTGCAGCCAATTGATACAGAGCCAATTGCGGGTGGTCGGGATCGGTTTTAATTTTGCCTTTTGCACCCTTTTTCCCGGTCTTGAAGTCGATGATCCGCGCGCCTTCACCGCTGACCTCTAATCGGTCCATCCGGCCACGAATGTTCACGCTTGATACGGGAACGTCGAAGGGGACTTCGACGCGTACTTCGCCTGTAGCACCTTCTAGGTACTCCCCTAGCGCCGAAGCCATGTCACGGAGATGGTTGAGATGAATCTTGGTTGCTGCAGGTTCTTCGTCCAGATCCATCGCTTGGATTTCTTCTTCGAGAGCCTTGACAACGGCTTGTTTTGGTCCGTGCAGGAACCGCTCGGCGAGGCTGTGGATGAGTGTCCCATCGGCAGCGCTTTGTGTGGGCACAGATGAGCCACTGTTTGCCGAGAAGAACCAACGCAAAATACACGCACGCGCAGTGTCGAAGCTGGAGGGGCTGATGGAGACGTTCTGTTGTCCGTAAATTGCGCTATCGGAGCTGATTCCCCCTGCGCCGATCCATTTGTCCGGCTGAGCGCTGTGAACGCCGCGCTGGGCGAGTAGAGCAAGAAGATTGGCCGCGAGTTCACGAGTTTGGTCGTCTTCTTGAGTTGCAAGGAATCGCAGCCGCGCAACATGACCTGATAGATCCAAAGATGGGGGTACTTCTTCTGGTGTGAATCCTTCTTCAGGGATCTCGATTCCACTTGCCTTCGCGATGAGCTCGACGAATTGTGAAGGAGCTTGGTCCTCATTCGAGACGACGCCGATGTGGAGGAAGCGCGTTGCTCTTGATGTTGCGGCAAGCAAGCGGCGCAGTTCATTGTCCAGGATGGTTCGACGTTGAATGCGTGGATCGTCAAGAAGAGGTGTTGTTTCGCTGGGAGTGCTTTCGTTTTCGGCAGAATCGAGGCGGAGAATGTCCGTGAGGAGGTCGCCCCGCAACAGCCGGTGCCCGAGGCGTAGATCCGGCCATGAGCCATCTTGGAGTCCGTAGATCGCAACGGTGTCCCAGTGTTTCCCCATTGCTTGTTCTGGGGTCAGCACGTGAACACCTTCACGGCGAAGTGCTGTTCGCGCGATTGTGTCGATGGGAACGTCCGATTGGAGCAGCTCGGCTGCGAAGTCTGCGGCGTTTCCTTGAGGATTGCGCTGCTGCCAGATGTCTGCGACGCGGAAAAGCGCAATCACCGCGTCGAGGATGTCGTCGTAATAGTCGGAATCGGCGTCTTGAGCGAGTGCTCGATCGCTCAGGGCTTGGGCGACATCTGCCGTCTCCCAGGCCTTCCATAGGCCTTCTTCTGCGCTCAGTCCTGGGCTTTCTTTCCACAGGGACGAGGCCGTAAGTAGTTTGCGTAGTTCTGTTTCGACATGGTGTGGCAGAGAATCGGAATCCGCGAGGATCCGAGAAAGCATGTCTGTTGTTAAATGCTGTGAGAGGACTCCGTCGCGGACAGTTTCACTGTGCGCCCACACGTAGTTCTGAATTGCTGATCTGACGTGAAGCGTATCGATTGAAATAAGGTCGGAGCGAAGCCACAGGTCGATGAGCTGGGCTGCGCTGTCACTGTGCGGAATCAGCGATGTCAGTAGTGCCGATGTCATTGAGTTGGCGGCAAAGTCGAAGGCTTGTTGTCCTCCGGCGAGGGGAATATAGCTCCGCTTGAGAGCCCTTCGCGCCTGTTGAATGAGGGACTGAGAGCGGACAAGAACAAGTTGGCGGGACCAGGGAATATCGTCGTGAAGATGGTGGGATCGCAAGGCGTAGCCGATTGCCGCCCCCATCTGTGCTGAACTTGCGCACGAGTGGATTCGTACCGGAGTTTCTGTATCTGTTGTTCCTCCGAGGAATGGGGCCAAACGCCGAGAAATTGGACCGGATTGGGTGATATTCGAACTGATCTGGAGATTCAGTTCATGCAGTTGCGGAGTTGAATGATAGCTTCCGCCACAATCGTCAATGTCGACACCGAGAACTTTGGCGAGGTCGAGGTCGAGGTTTGCATAACCGCGCTTATAAGCGGTCACAGATACGTCCGGATTGGAAAAAGCAATGATCTGGGTGCCGTATTGGCGCGCGCTTTGAAGCAGTGGGAGAAGCGAAGGCGTGCAATCCTGCAGATCATCAATGAGGATGCACTGCGGTAGTGGTGTTTCGCTGCGGAGCCGCAAAGTTTCAATGTCTTGATCCCAGCGCGAAAGCAGTCGCGCTGCACTGCGACCAAGGGCAGCGCCATGAGCTTGCATTGTTCCACGGTATTCCACTGCAAGTTCGGGGATCTCTTGCCATTTGCGCAGGAGGAATGCGACGGTCTCCCATTGCGGGATTGCATGGGTTTTTCCAAGTTCGGTAAGGCTGTCGGGAGCGAGCCCTGCCTCGGCAGCAAGATCAATGAGATAGCGCAGTTCCATTTTAAAAGCGGGCAGCGCTTGAATAGTTTGAGCGAGATCTTCTGGCCAGTTGAGGGTCGTTGTCTCAAGAAGCTGCGTGATCAGACGATCGATGCTTGCACCGGTGAGCAGTTCAACGTCCCCCAGAGGTTCGTCACGCGTATTGCGCCACTGAGAAACGATGGAATACGCCCAAGCTGTGGGCGTGCGTACAGGACGAACAGCATCGGGAGCCATACTTTGGACAGCTGGCATCAGTGCATCGGCCCGCGAACGGTCGGGAGTGAGTACAAGGAAGCTGCGTCTCTGTCGAGCGAGCTCTGCGACTGCGCTGAGCAGGAGTGTGGTCTTTCCACTTCCGGGGGCACCACGAAGTACAGCGTCAGAGCTCATCATGCGTTGGAGGAGTGCACGCTGATGATCATCGAGGTGAGGAAGGCCGGAAAATCCCGAGCCAATCTCTATCCGTACCTGTTTGTTACCCATATAGTGATTCTGACAGAGGCCATGTGCATTTGGAGCCAACTTTTGGCTTCACGCCGAAATTGGGAAAAATGTGCCCCCGAAGCGGAAGCTTCGGGGGCACATTCTGGCAGTCATACTCAAAGTGAGGGCTTACCCTTTACTGAAGTGAATATTCCTTTTTGAATGCCTTTGTTGAAGAGATAGTGCTGTCAATCATCAGCGTAACTGGAGCAGCTGCATCGCGAAGAACATACCCTTCCACAAGGGTCATGCTTTTACCAGCTGGGACCTCTTCCAAGTCCGCGAAAGGCTCGTATCCTTCAGGCATTAGATCATCGGAATAAATTGCACTATCGAGCGCAGCCTTGTTTTGGGATACCTCAACATAGTATGCAAAAGGATTCAAACTACTTGTGTCATTATTTGTGATCTTTAATGTCACAGCGACCGTTGGCTGACCTTCCCGATCATCTACCGACTCCTCGACCTTCTTCACCTCAATCGTGACCTTACCGTTCTCCAGCTGAACAACATCCGAGGTCGCACCAGCTTTGGAAGCTTGCGGCGATACAGAAGATGTCCCGGCGGCCTCACCATTAGCTTTCGAATACATAGCTTGGCCTCCCAAAACAGCAGCAATAGCGAGAGTCGAAATCACCAGTGAAGCAATTGCCATACTGGAGCCGCGGTGAGTCGCATCCGGGCGTGTCTGAACGACAGCGAGAATCGCAACGACTGTAGCAATAAGGGCCAGAATAAGAATTAGATTATGAAGAGCCGGAACCCAGAACAGGAGAAGAGAAATAATTCCCAACACGAGTGCGGTGATAGCAAGGGGAGATAAGGGTTTAACTACAGGTGCTACTCCAAATTGTCCTTGAGGAGGAACAGTCGAATAAACCCCCTCAACGGGCATTTCCTGCGGATAAGGAGGAAAAGACATCGTTCACCTTTCGAGTAGATTCAACTTTAAGCTTTACCGCCAGAACACAAAACAACTCGTCAATACAAACCGATAGCTGCCGCTTCTCGCACTATTTTCAACACAACCCCACATACTAACCACTTAGATACTAAACCGCGACAACGCTTCGACCGACCCCACAATTACGCTCTTGCAGAAATAGCAGGCCCTCTCCCCCACCTGCACGTACTATGAGGACACAGAAGACCATTCGATCCATAACATCTGGGAGTCGCAGTGAACATTACGATCGGTATCAATGCAAGTCCGCGCGAGCTCGACCTGGAGGTAAACCTCAGTGAAGACGAGCTCTTCGCTCAAGTGAGTGAAGCCCTCCGCGCTCAAACGCCGCTACTCCTGACCGACACTAAGGGAGAGAAGACACTCATCCCCGCGCAGGCAATTTCCTTCGTGCGCGTCACGGCGCAGCAGAGCCACCGCGTCGGCTTCGCCATTCACTGAGAAGCCGCGCGTTTATTTCTTCACAAGTCCACCTGTTGCCCTAGGCACGCAGGTGGATTTCCTTCATTCGTTCAGCATGTTCACTGCTCAGCACTTCAGCAATGGTGTCTGAGTCTTCGGGTGACAGCGATAGGTCCGGGTGCATAAACATCGTCGAACGCACCAAACCCAAAACTTCTCCGGCAACTCGGCGCGCCCACAAGGACAGCCTCGCCGCAAGCTGCTCGTCGGCCTCGAAAATGGGGGCAAGGTTCTCGCGCACCCACTCCCCCTGCTCAAGATCCCAATTCGCTCCGGGGAAAAGATTCTTTCGCGAAGCGATCTCACGCAGGAAACCACCAAGGACCCCCAAGGTCACATAGGTTTTAATGGAACGCTCATGCCATGTCTTCGGGCGCGTGCGGGCATCGAGGTCGTCATAGAGCCCGTCGTAGGCTCGCGCATACGTAGACAAATCCATTCCACGGTGAGTACACCACGTCTCAACCTGAGTAAAAGTCTCGAAAACACGCGTCGCCATACGTGCGTGTTCCACCTTCGCTTCGAAGGTCGGAGCCTGGTCACTATCCTTTGCCAGGCGAGTCATTGCAGCCAAAATCGAATACGCGATCAGACCGACGACTTCCGCGTCGCTGTCCGCCACAGGTTCATAGGTGCGTTCCATGGCATAACACTACATCACGCAAACGTGACGGGTTCCTCTTCGGACAAACCTTGTCAACCTCGTACAATGAAAAAGACAGTGCTGACCGATCGCACGCGAGAAGAGTTTCCCGGGCAAGTGCCCACAAGAAGACCGCGATCGGCTGCAATTCTCAACGGGGTTTTTCCCCAGGACAGGTTGATTGTGACTTCACCTTCTGAGTACTCCGCCGGCGTTGTTCGTCTTGGCGCGATTGCTGCCCCTTCCACTGAAGAAGAGACCACCCCCGATATTACGAACTCGGGAAATGAAACTTTCGAAGCGAAGTCTTTCGCTGATTTCGGGGTCAGTGACCCCATTGTTGATGCGCTTGAAGAACGCGGCATCACCCACCCCTTCCCGATCCAGGCCCTGACTCTTCCCGTTGCACTGGATCGCCACGACATCATCGGTCAGGCCAAGACCGGTACCGGTAAGACTCTGGGATTTGGCATCCCCGTCTTGGAAGACGTCATCGCCCCGGATGAAGAGGGCTACGAGGACCTTCTCAACCCAAATATGCCGCAGGCACTCATCATTTTGCCGACCCGCGAGCTCACCAAGCAGGTGGCCGAAGATCTCCGAGCGGCAGCCTCGCACCTGTCGACGCGCATCGTTGACATCTACGGTGGCGTCGCATTTGAACCCCAGATTGAGGCACTCAAGCGAGGAGCGGATATCGTCGTCGGTACCCCCGGGCGTTTGATCGATTTGCTCCGTCAAGGCGTGCTGCACCTGAACGGCGTGGAAAACGTTGTCCTTGACGAGGCCGACGAGATGCTTGACCTGGGCTTCCTCCCGGACGTGGAAACTTTGCTTTCGCGTATTCCCGCGGACCGTCACATGATGCTTTTCTCGGCAACCATGCCCGGTCCGGTGATCACGCTGGCTCGCAAGTTCATGACCCAGCCGACCCACATCCGCGCGCAAGATCCTGACGATCAGGGACAGACCGTCAACACGGTCCAGCAGGTCATCTATCGCGCTCACGCCATGAACAAGACCGAGATTGTTGCTCGTATCTTGCAGGCACGAGGCCGCGGTCGCGCTGTGATTTTCTGTCGTACTAAGCGTGCGGCCGCGCGCGTTGCCGACGAGCTCAGCGAGCGCGGTTTTGCCGTTGCGGCCCTCCACGGCGACTTGGGCCAGGGCGCGCGTGAGCAGGCTCTGCGTGCTTTCCGTAATGGCAAGGTCGATGTTTTGGTTGCAACCGATGTTGCCGCGCGTGGCATCGACGTTGACGATGTCACCCACGTCATCAACTACCAGTGCCCCGAGGACGAGAAGGTCTACATCCACCGCATTGGTCGCACCGGTCGCGCGGGGAATTCTGGCACAGCCGTAACCTTCGTGGATTGGGACGATGTCCCGCGCTGGTCATTGATTTCGAAGGCGCTGGGCTTGGGAGTTCCCGAACCTCTGGAGACCTACCACACCTCGCCGCACCTGTACACGGACTTGGATATTCCCGAGGACGTTACCGGGCGTCTGCCTCGTGCGAAGCGTACGCGCGAGGGACTTGGCGCCGAAAAGCTTGAGGATTTGGGCGCTCCTTCCCGCCGTGGACGAGGCCGAGGCCGCTCAGGTGCTCGCACGTCCTCCCGCTCTGGCGAGGGTAGCCGAAGTAGGCGCCGCGGCCGTAAGGATGGCGATCAGACGATGAATCCTGGAAAGCAGGGGCGCTCCGACCGCGGTACGAAGGGCCGTGGTCGCGGTGAGCACTCGCCTGCACCACGTAAGCGGGTGCGCCGTCGTAAGGGCAGCGAGGAGTAAGGCGCGCGTCTACCGGCCGAGGAAAGGCAAGGTGTTCGCGCGTAAGACAGGATTGGCAAGCACCCAGTGAACAGCGGCTTCCCTCAGGACATCGCTGGCCTCGGTTGATTTTCCACCGCGAAGGTCCCCGACTGCTTTCTTGGCGCGCGCAAGCTCGTCTGCGCTGAGGGGGACCTGAGAGGAAATGATCTCGAGGAATTGCTTGAGGAGCGCGTTAAAAGTCGGTTCCCAGTTAATGCCGCCGTTGTCGTAGACCTCGTAGGCGACCTTACCCGTGATCCTGATGGCTTCACCTTGGAGTGTCTCGGCCTGATTATCAAGTGGAACGAGCAAGTCCCAGAGTTCGCTGGAAAGTTTCTTCCAGCTCTTCGAAGGATCGAGCTCGAGCTTTTCTCCAACGCTTGGGGCGGGACGCGCAACTTGCTGAGCGACGCCGAACATTTCGCACAGCTGACGCAAGGCTTCCGCGGCTTCTTGGAAGCGGGGCTTGCTGGCCTCTTCAGGGTTGTGGGCGATGATCGAGCAGCGATCTTTATCCATGGCTTGAAGAGCTTTGTATTCCTCGCCGCTTGGGTGTGCGCCGTGGGCACGCAAGACGTTGAAAACACGCAGGATTCTGGGGGAATCAAAGAAGTTGTACCAACTGAGCGCGTACTTCGTCAGCGTGTAGTCCCCATAGATTCTTGAATGCGCATCAAGAGTAGGGTCAGCGCCCCATTGGATCATCTGTTCTACCTCGGGCGCGTCCAGGCGTTCGACAGCGCCGAACAACGGAGTTTGGTCCGTGTTATCTCGGGCATTGATATCGCCGCCAAGGGTGATTAGACCGGGGATCAGATCGGGTCGACGTTGCTTGACTCGGCAGTGAATGGGGGTTTGTCCTCGTTCATTGCGACAGTTGATGTCCTCGCCTCGAACGACCAAGAACTCGACGATCTCTTGCGAGCAGAGGAGGTGCAAGAGTTTGGGCTTTCCGTATTCGCTCCGCAGGTATGCACCAATCTCACAGTTTTTCACTGCCTCGGCCACGGCATCAACGTCCCCGCTTGCGAGGATTTCTTTGATGTCGTTGGGGAGAGTTTTGCGCATTCCGACCTCCAAGTGAACGTTATTCTTCAAGAATAGCGTCTGGATTAACGCCTCTACTCAGAATGCATTCCAAGCCTATGCAAGCGACTTATCGACGTTTGGTTGCTCGTTCTCCAATCGCCTGGATCGCCCAGACTACGACTCCTCCAAAGACAGCGGCGGTAAAGTTTCCAAAGTGATTATTACGCCGTACTGCGGATGGTAGCGGTTCAGCGTAGGAAGGCTGCACTGCAGTTTCTGGCTCTTGTCCTGGCAGATTTTGCTGAGTCTGAGCGCCTTTCAGAGAATCTAAAAGCGATCCAGATTCTCTCGCATTAGTACCATCATCGGTGATCGAACTAATGAAACGCTCGAGCATAGGCGAGAGCATCGCAAAGAAAAATAGAACCACTAGCGTCGCCGAAAACGCAATCGCCATTGTAAACATCGGGATTGTTTCAATTGCTCGCTCTTGACATTGCACCTTGATACGCGTCCCTTCCGGTAGCGGGTTCGTGCACATTGCCCGTAGTAACGCAAACGAACTGAGCATGTTCGGTAGAAAAATACCGATGGTGAACAGTATGCCGCTGACACCGATACGTATTTCGTTTCGGTGTTTATCATTCATCACCGACAACGACAGAAGTGACAGACCGACGACACAAAGCAGCAAAATGTAGAGCGCTTCGTAGGTCGAGAAAACTCCCGGTTCCGGATTACCAAGGAAGAATGCTAAACCATTCCCACCAGCAAGGTATAGTACGAACCAAAATACCCCCAAAAGAACGGTAAAATTCACCAACTGTACTGTTAGATACAGCCGCTTCGAAGCCTCGACCCCTCCCGTCCTACAAGATCCAGGAACCGCAAGGATAAGTAGGAAGAAAAGGTACAGGACGTTATACCCCTCGGTATAACGCCCCTCATCCTGAGTCCTAATCTCTGCAACTGTTCCGCAAACACAGCAAACTACAAGAGCCAACAAACCAGTCCAGATTACCCCGTAAACAATTGCGGTACATAGCTTGCTTGGTTTGCGTCGACTCTGAACACTCATACGCAGATTCTAAATCTAAACGCTGCTGCAGTTCTCTTCTCGCATGTTTCACTGAATGCAACACACAGTAAGAAGCAAATTTCCGCTACTTCGACGATAAATCTGCATCAAAGGCAAACTGATGGACCAACGAACTAACAAGTACATGACATGCACAAGCGTCCGGCAGTGTTTCCACTACCGGACGTTTCAACTCCCCTATGAACCTGCGCGATCCCGTACTAATGAATGAACGCAAGCTCTCAAGGTGAGCAGTCTATATCTCCTGATCAGCCAACGCGGGTGATCTTGACGATCGCACCTTCATCGCTGACGGCAACCAGTTCGTAGGAGAAATCGCCTTCAATAGTCATGTCGATCTGGTTGAGAAGCGGGGTGGGCACGTGAGGCGCGACCAGTTCCATCGCCTCGCCAACATTCAGAGAAGACACCGCACCCAGGATTGCGGGGTGACGCAGGCGAGGTGGGAAGGGACGTGCATCCAATCGCGGAAGCTGAGCACCGTGATCACAACCGCAACCGCATCCACCAGTGCTCTGAGCAGGCTCCTGAGCCTTCTCGGCAGAAACATCGCGGAGGTCAAATTCGGGCAGGTCAGAATTGGGTTCGATCATGAGTTTCCTCTCGTCGGGCCTCGGCGAGTGTCATTAACGCCTGAGCAACGGCTTCTAATAAAACATAGTCTATACGTTTTTATTAAAGCTGCCCTTCGAGGAGTCTCACTCCTCCGAATCCGTCAACACACGCTGGACAAAACGCGGAAGAGCGGCGGGACGCTCACGACGCCCTCCCCTAGTGAAGAAGAACATGCGAATACGCCCCCACAAGGTCGTGCACACGCTGGAAGGCCAACGATGGGTAATGTACTCAACCGCGTCGGAAACCTCGAGGCGCCGCGTTGAATTACCCACGCGAACCCACAGCTCTGGCGCACCCTTCCCCTTCGGGCCGAGGAGGTACACCGGCCTCGGGCTGGGAGGAACGGTCACGCGGCAGACTTCCTGAGCCTCGTAGCCCTCTTGGGGATCCGTGGCCGGAGCGAAGTCGATGCTTGGCAGCGCAGCCGCGTTAGTTCCGAGACGCTGCCCCCACAGGTCACGAATCCACAGTTCAAAACGGTCAGCATCAGGACTCTTCAATGTCGCATAGTCCTGGCCTAAACCGATGAGCTTTCCATCATCATCAACACCGATAAGGAGCGTTCCTCCGCCGGAATTCATGAAGGCAGCGACAGTCTTGGCAATGACGGTCTCCATCGCATCATCCCGTTGCTGGGTACGCATATTCCAGCGTGCGCTGGACTTGAATTCGCGCGTATCAGATTCTCCTCGCGCGGCAACCTCAGCGATCGGATCGAGGCCAGGAAACGGCGAACGATCATGCCAATGAGCCAGGCAAGCACGACAACTGCGACTTGAATCCCAACCCATCTGAGCAAATCAGGGTTTTGAGGAGTCGCGGAGAAGTTCGGCTGACCCGTATTCATATCAACGATCATTCGGCTCCCTTTGAGCATTTCGCCTGCACCTCGCGGCGATAGAAGGAGTGTCATCTAGTTTTAACGGTACCCAGTCGCCCACGGAAAAGCTCAGCGATATTTGCAGAATTATCCCTTAGGCAAGAAACCCGAACACCGCTCCCCAACCAACGAGGAGGTTGGCAAGGGAATGCATCATCCAACTGGGAAGAATGGAACCGCCTGCCGCCTCTTCGTTCACCCAGCCCATAATCCAGCCACTGACCGCAGTCAGCACTCCCACGCCAATAAGTGGGAGCAGGGTGAACGCTGAGGAAAGCAGAACCACATGTACAAGACCGAAGACCACGGCCTGCACAGTGTTTCCAACTTTGAACCCAAGCTTTTCGCTCAGCTTCTTTCCAAGGAACCCTCGAAAGAGGATCTCTTCCGATAGGCCGGTCTGAATGAAGGCGTAGAAGAGGACCGCTATCGCTCCATAGATCCCGCTGGCTGCGAAGCGTGAGGAGGCAGTCCCGCCAGCAGCCGAGGAAAGAAGCGCAACGGAAAGCACGGCGACAGCGGCCCATACCATGAGCGCAAGCACAAGACGCTGGCGCGCTGCTTTCCACTCGGGCACGACGAGGCCAATCCACGTTGCGAACTCGACACGCCTGCGCGTTGTCACAGCCCACCATACAACCGGAATAACAAGTGCAAGTGAGAGCTGAACAAAAGACGAGATAACAGTCGTGAATACCATCGCAGCCTCCAACAATTGCGCGCAGTCTGTTTTCAAGGATACAGGCCACCCATCGCGCTTAGCCGTCCTCATACACAAAGGGGTGCCACACCCGTTTCGCGAGCGCTGTACCGCTTGGATGCGGACACAACTCCGAATAATCAGATGTGACACCCCATAGGAAGGCTGGACGCACCCTCAGTTCATCGCAAAGACGTGTGCCTTTCAATCGAGCGCGATGCCCAAACTGCTAGGAATAGCGCGAAGAGAGGCACGATGATGTAGGAGCCAATGCCAATGACGTTTGGTTGACCGTCGGTTCCCATCGTCGCGCGGTACGAGGTCCACATGATCTCGGTAGAGAAGTGGCCCTGGGTCGTGACGGACAGTGGGATGAAGAACGTGCAGACCATGGATAGCATCTGGTCAAGGACGTACACGAGGACGAAACCGATGATGGGGGCTCCGAAGCCGAGGTGGTTGAAGCTCCCCTGGGCACCGATGGACATGACGGCGCATCCCTGAATGATCCAGGACATCGACAAGACGACCTGCGCAGCGATCATGAGCACCACAGTGGAGGTTGGTACTCCAGCCACGAGGGAACGCGGTCCGGCCGTATACTCGGCGAGGCTGATGCCGTCGCTCCACGCGGCTGCCGAAGCGACAACCATGATTCCGCCGACGGCCAGGGCGAGGGCCAGGAGGCACTCGATCATGATGCGGGTGATCTTCGCCCAGAAGATGACTGTGCCAGAGATCGGCAGGCTCATCGTGAAGTAGCCGCGCTGCCCGTACAGAGTCTTCCAGTAGTCGCCCATCGCTGCGATCGCGCAGGCGGCCGGCGTGAGCGCACAGAGGGCGTAGGAGAGGACAGCAGTGGATCCACTGAGGCCGGGCAACCCCGCGGCGACGATCCCCGACGCGATTGCAATGACAGCAAGGAAGGCCCCAAAGGAACGAGCGTCCGTGACGAAGCGCGACCGGATTTCATAGGCAAGCAGTTTGGCGTACATCAGCGGTACTCCTTCCGGAAGATAGCGTCGAGCGAATCGCCGTGCGTAGCGCGCAGGTCATCGGCGTCGCCTTGCAGGAGGACTTGCCCTTCCTTCATGAAGAGCGCGTAGTCGACGAAGTGCTCAATGTCGGAGATGAGGTGGGTGGACATGATGAGCAGCGACTCGGGATTAAACTCACGCAGGATGCCTTCGAGGATGATGTCGCGCGTCGCAGGGTCGACACCGCTGATGGGTTCATCGAGGAGGAACATGCGGGCGCGACGGGACATGATCAGGCTGATCTGGAGCTTCTCTCCCATTCCCTTGCTCATCTCGCCGAGGCGACGGTCGCTGGGCAGCCCAAAGAAGTCCACCATCGAGGCGGCCTTGTCGGCGTCGAAGTCAGCGAAGAACATGGAGTAGACGCGGATCGCTTCCTCCGCAGTCCAGTCGGCGTTCAGGAAGTCGGCGTCGGGCAGGTAGGAGACGATTTCCTTGGTGGCGACGCCGGGGGTGCACCCGCCGATCGTCACGGTACCCTCATAGTCAGAGAGGACTCCGGCAAGGATTTTCAGAAGCGTGGTCTTCCCACATCCGTTGGGACCCATCAGACCGACGATGTGCCCGGCATCCAGCGAGAGCGAATAGTCCCGTAAAGCCGGCGTTTTCCGGTAATGCTTCGTGAGGTGGTCCACGTGGACGAGGCCGTGC
>ERZ773037.617-NODE-617-length-19358-cov-5.317878_pt1 | contig 19358 bp, 18 predicted proteins | sample MGYA00511466_ERZ773037 | MGnify/ENA primary metagenome ERZ773037 (study PRJEB29015, sample SAMEA2738146) | human oral metagenome | biome: human oral; feature: human-associated habitat; material: saliva | place: China | collected 2202 ... | reverse complement strand
CCCGACAATCGGCATCCCCGTCTCCTTGCTGAGGAGCGAGCCGCCCGTCAGCGAGCCGTCGCCGCCGATGATCACGAGTCCCTCGATGTTGCGTTTGCGGAGGTTCTCGTAGGCCGTCTTGCGCCCCTCGGGCGTCATGAACGTCTTGCTGCGCGCCGTGCCGAGGAACGTGCCGCCGCGCTGGATGAGATCGCTGACGCTGCGCGACGTGAGCTGCTCAATATCATCGTGCACCATGCCGCTGTATCCGTTGTGCACACCGTAGACATCGACGCCCTCATAGAGTGCCGTACGCACCACAGCGCGTGCCGCCGCATTCATGCCGGGGCTGTCTCCCCCCGACGTGACGACCGCGATTGCCTTTTTCAGCATAAAACCATCCCCCGTCTCGATTCTGCGCTCACGCGCGTATTGTTCTTGCTCTCTATTCTACGAAAGCACGCATCAAAAGTAAAGACTTTCATAGAAAAAAGAAGGAGGAACTGCCGCACGAAGTTTTCGCTTCGCAGAGCGTTCCCCCTAATATCGATCTTATTCGTATTTCTGTGCGCGGAACTCATCCTCGTTCCATGCCATCACACCGCGCTGATTGGGCAGAATGGCCGGATCAAAAATTGGATTCTTCCCTGCCGCCTTCTGCGCGAAATAATCACGGAGCGCTATCCGCGCATAGGGCGCGAGCCGCGTAATCGCGTAGAGGTTCGTGAGGCAGATCATCGCCATGAAGAGATCCGCGAGGTTCCAGACGAGCTGGAACGCAGCGACGCAGCCGAAGAACACCATCGCGACCACGGCGGCGCGGTAGATATTGAGTGCCGTCTTTACATTCGCACCGAAAAAGTGGATGTTGATCTCGCCGTAGTAGTAGTTGCCGACGACCGAGCTGAACGCAAAGAGGAAGATCAGAATCGAGAGGAGCGACGAAGCCCACGTGCCGAAGACGCTCGCGAGCGAATCCTGTGCGAGTGCGATGCCGCTCACGTCACCGCCGACCGTGTACTGCCCCGTGAGGAGCACGATGAACGCCGTCGCCGAGCAGACAATCCACGTATCGACGTAGACACCGAACGCCTGCACCAGTCCCTGCTTGACAGGATGGGTCACGCTCGCCGTCGCCGCCGCATTCGGGATCGAGCCTTCGCCCGCCTCATTCGAGAACAGACCGCGGCGAATCCCCGTGAGGATCACCGTGCCGATGCCGCCGCCGACCGCCGCCTGCGGACTGAACGCATCGTGCAGGATGAGGGCAAACATCCCCGGCACCGCATCGATGTGCATGATGACAATGATGAGGGCAATGAGGAGATACAGCCCCACCATGATCGGCACGAGGAACGTCGTAAACGTCGCGATACGGCTGAGGCCGCCAAAGATCACGAGTGCCGCCAGCACCGAGAGGACGATGCCCATGATCCACGTCTCCACACCGAATGCCTTCTCCACCGAGAGCGCAATCGTATTTGCCTGCACCGAGACGTAGATCAGACCGAACGTCACAGAGATCAGCACGGCAAAGAGCTTTGCCACGGCGGGCTGACCGAGCGCATTCTGGATGTAGTAGGCAGGGCCGCCGTGAAAGAGCCCATGGCCGCGCGGAATCTTGTAGATCTGCGCGAGCGTACTCTCCACGAACCCCGTCGCCGTCCCGACAAAGGCAATCGCCCACATCCAGAACACCGCGCCGGGGCCGCCCGTCACAATGGCGATGGCAACGCCCGCAATATTGCCGACACCGACGCGCGACGCCGTACTGACGCAGAACGCCTGAAACGACGAGATCGCCTTGCGCCCGCTCGGGCGGCGACCGAGGTCACCCGTGAGAAGGCGCACCATCTCAGGCAACGCACACAACTGGACGACCTTCGTCGAGAGCGTGAACCACAGCCCGCAGCCAACGAGGACGACGATGATGATATAAGTCCACAAAAAGTCATTGATCGTCCCCACAGCAGAGTTAAGTAAATCCATAGTATCACCCTTTCCTATAAAAACAGCCTCCATCATAAGCGAAAAAAAAGCCTCTTGTCAAATTGCATCCGTGTATTCTTTCATTGTCCAGATAAATAAACCTCCATCAACTGGCGGCATGTGTACGCATAGTATCTTTACTTCTCCTTAAAAAGAGTGTAGAATATCCATAGATGTAAAGGAATCACTGATAAAATGAGGTCTGCCAGATTGGCGTAGATTTTTTCGTCCGAACGAGGTGGAAAACCGGACGCAGAGTGGTGCTCTGTGGAGGATTTTCCGCCGAAGTGCGGGCAAAAAAGATGCGTCAAGATGGTTGTACCGAATTTATCAGTGCTTCCTAAGCTCAGGGACAAAAAAAAACGGGGGATATGTCATGCTGAAAAAAACAAAAATTATCTGCACACAGGGTCCTGCCACGGATCCGGACGGCGTCGTCGATGCACTCATCGAGAACGGGATGAACTGCGCACGCTTCAACTTCTCCCACGGTACGCATCCGGAGCATATGGAGCGCATCAAAAAGGTACGCGCCGCTGCGGAGCGCTCGGGAAAGGTGATCTCGCTGATCCTCGACACCAAGGGACCGGAGATGCGCCTCGGCGAATTCGCCGCCGGCAAGGTGCACCTTGAGAAGGGCAACAAATTCACGCTCACGTACGACGATGCGCCGGGCGATGAGACGCACGTCAGCGTCAACCACAAGATGCTCTACAGTGAGGTCAAGCCGGGCGACAAGCTCCTGCTCTCCGACGGACTCGTCGAGCTCGTTGTCGACGAGGTGCGCGGCAAGGACATCATCACCACCATCCAGAACAGCGGTGCGATGTCCACGCGCAAGCGCGTTGCAGCGCCCGGCATCGAGCTGAGCCTGCCCGCCATCTCCGAGCAGGACGAGCGCGACATCATCTTCGGCATCGAGAACGACATGGACTTCGTTGCGGCATCCTTCATCCAGCGCCCTGCTGACGTGGAGGAAATCCGCCACCTGATCGCCAAGCACGGCGGCCACATGGAGATCATCCCGAAGATCGAGAACCTCGCGGGCGTCAACAACTTTGACGCGATCCTCGCCGTCTCCGACGGCATCATGGTCGCGCGCGGCGACCTCGGTGTCGAGGTGCCCGCTGAGGATGTGCCCGTCATCCAGAAGGAAATCATCCGCAAGTGCAACGCCGTCGGCAAGCCCGTCATCGTCGCTACGCAGATGCTCGAATCGATGACCGAGAACCCGCGTCCGACACGTGCCGAGGTCTCCGACGTCGGCAACGCCATCTTCGACGGTGCGGACGCCATCATGCTCTCGGGTGAGACCGCAAGCGGCAACTACCCTGTCGAGGCAGTCAAGATGATGAACACCATCGCCCAGCGCTGCGAGGAGTCGCTTGAGTACGACTCACTCATCCGCTCGCGTCAGATCCGTGAGCGTTCCTCCACGACAGATGCCGTCTCCCATGCGACCGTACAGCTCGCCTACGAGACAAGTGCCACCGCCATCCTCACGCCGACCCAGTCCGGCTACACGACGCGCGTCGTGTCGAAATACCGTCCGAAGGCGACCATCGTCGCCTACGCGCCGAGCCCGATGGTCGCACGCCACATCAACCTGCGTTGGGGTGTCTACTCCATCCAGGGACGCAAGTGGTCGAGCGTCGAGGAGATGATCGAGTCCTGCACGAAGAGTGCTCTCGACAACGGCTACGTCGACCACGGCGACAAGGTCGTCATGGTTGCAGGCATGACCTACAACGAGGGCGGTTCCATCGCCGTCCGCGTCACGACGATCCACTAAGCAGAGGAAATTCCCACACCACAAAACAGTGCTGTGAGAATCGCGAAAGGGCTGGTGTACGAAACGGAACGCTTCGTACACCAGCCCTTATTGATGAAAGGAGCTTCTCTATGGAAATGATTCACAGCGACAACGCCCCCGCCGCCCTCGGGCCCTACAGCCAGGCGATGCGCGTCGGCTCTCTCGTCTACACCTCGGGACAGATCGGCATCGACCCCGCCGTCGGCAAGATCACGGCGACGGACGTGGCAGGGCAGGCGGAGCAGGTCTGCAAGAACCTCGCCGCCGTCCTCAGTGCTGCCGGTACCGACCTCTCGCACACCATCAAGACCACCTGCTTCCTCGCGGACATCGCGGACTTCGCCGCATTCAACGAAGTCTATGCCCGCCACTTCACGGGCAAGCCTGCGCGCTCCTGCGTCGCTGCAAAGGCGCTGCCGGCAGGTGCACTCTGCGAGATCGAAGTCATCGCCGAGGGGTAATCAATAAAAATGCGGTGATACGAATTTGACGTTCGTATCACCGCATTTTTTTGCGTTACTCCATCACCATCGGTTCAATATGCTCATCCTTCATAAAGCGGCTGAGCTTCTGCACGCTCGCCATGAGATCGCGATAGTTCTCCGGCGTCAGCGACTGCGGCCCATCGGAAAGGGCGCGTGCGGGGTTCGGATGCACCTCGATGATGAGCCCGTCCGCGCCTGCCGCGATGGAGGCGAGAGACACGGGCTTGATCATGCGCCACTTTCCCGTACCGTGACTTGGATCGGCAATGATCGGCAGATGCGAGAGATGCTTGATCGCAGGAATCGCACTGATGTCAAACGTGTTGCGCGTATAGGTCTCATACGTGCGGATGCCGCGCTCACAGAGAATGACGTTTGGATTGCCCTCATTCATGATGTACTCGGCGGCGTTCAGCCACTCGTCGACGGTCGCAGCCAGCCCGCGCTTCAGCATGACGGGCTTTCCCGCGCGTCCGACCGCCTTCAGGAGACCAAAGTTCTGCATATTGCGTGCGCCGACCTGCAGAAGATCAGCGTAGGCGGCGACCGTATCCACCGCCTCGACCACCGTGACCTCTGTCACGACGGCAAGCCCCGTCTTCTCACGCGCCTCGGCGAGATACTTCAGCCCCTCCTCCTCGAGGCCTTGGAACGCATAGGGCGAGGTACGCGGCTTGTACGCACCGCCGCGAATGAACTGCGCACCGCCCTCCTTGACGAGCTGCGCCGTCTCTAGGAGCTGTTCGCGCGACTCCACAGCGCACGGCCCCGCCATCACCACGGGCGTTCCGTCGCCGATCTTAATGCCGCGGATATCCACCACCGTCGCAGCGGGATGGAACTCGCGGCTCGCGCGCTTGTAGCTCTTCGAGATCGCAACCGTCGTCTCAACGCCGTGCATCGCATCCAGCGGCGTTGCGGCGAGTTTCGTCTTATCGCCGATCACACCGACAATCTTCTGGTGTGCTCCCTCCATCACCTTTGCCTCGAGGCCCTTCTCCTCGATAGCGCTGATGACCCCCTCAATGTCAGCCTGCGTGGCATCTGCATTCATAATAACAACCATCGTAAAACTCCTTTATTTCTTCATTCCCAAGCCCATGAAAGCAGCTGTGCTCCCTATTCATTGTGGGCGAGATGCACCGGAAATCGTCCCAGCTCCTTCAGCCAGACGCTCCGCCGTGCGACGGCGGCAATCGCCTCCGCTGCGGCATCGCTGTGCGCATCGAGATCGAAAAAGAAAAGATATGCGCCCAGCTCCGTCCGTGCGGGGCGCGACTCAATGCGCGTGAGGTTCACCTCACGGCGGGCAAACTCACCGAGGACATTGTAGAGTGCCCCCGGCCGCGAACCGTCGATCTGTGCCACCAGCAGGATCGTATCGGGTGATGCGAGCGGCGGTACCTCCCGCGCACGCACGACCTCAAAGAAGCGCGTGCAGTTCGCCCCGCTGTCCTCGATCCTGCCCGCGATCTCCACCAGACCATTCAACACACCTGCCCGCCGCGTACAGATCGCCGCGACTCCCGCATCTGCGGGTGCTGCACCAACCATCTCCGCTGCACGCGCCGTGCTCGCCGTCTTGATGAGCTCCGCCTGTGGATAACGGCGCAGGAGAAAATCTCCGCACTGCGCGATGGGCTGTGCATGGGAGTAGATCGTACGGATCTCCACATCCGCGCGCCGGGCCATCAGATAGTTATGCACGGGCCAGATCACCTCACGCTGCACGCGCAGCGCATTCGAGCGCGCAAGCACATCGAGCGTCACAGCAATCGCCCCCTCAAGGGAGTTCTCCACAGGGACAAACGCCGCATTCACCGCACCTGTCTCTACCGCACGGAGGCACGCCCCGATATCGCCATAGCAGACAATCTCGCGATCGAGCCCCTGCCATTCCATGAGATAGCGCGCCGCCGCCTCGCTGTGCGTCCCCACGGGGCCGAGCACCCCCATCGTCTCTCTCACCTGCACGCCCTCCTCATACAAAAACGATGTACCATATCATACTATATGTACGGCTCGTTGACAAGTCTATTGCGAAACACTTTCATTACTATATCATCTCCCCCAAGTATCGCCAATATGTTATAATCCTGTTAAGGAAACAGTAAAGGAGCACCTATGACCCCAAACGATTATCTATCCATCCTGCACTGTATCGCAGGACTAAAAGAGCGTACGCGCCACGCATGGATGAAATCCGGACGACAGGAGAGCGTCGCCGAGCACAGCTGGCGCATGGCGCTGATGGCATATTTTCTGCACGATCAGTTCCCTGCCGCCGACCTCACGCGCGTCCTCCTCATGGCACTCCTGCACGATATGGGCGAGGTATTTACGGGCGACATCCCAACCTTTGAGAAAACGGATGCCGACCGTGCGCGGGAGCACGAGCTCCGTGACGCATGGATCGACGCCCTGCCTGCCCCCTACAGCGCAGAGGTGCGCGCCCTCTTTGCCGAAATGGACGCCATGGAGACAGAGGAAGCGCGGCTCATCAAGGCACTTGACCGCATGGAGGCCGTCATCACGCACAACGAGTGTGACCCATCCACATGGCTGCCGCTCGAGTATGAGCTCCAGCACACCTACGGGGTAAAGGAGGCCGCCTTCTCGCCCGTACTGCGTGAACTGCGTGCCGCCGTGAACGACGAAGTGGACGCGGCAATCGCCGCACACCACGCGGAGGAACATCATGAAACCTGACTACGGCAACTGGATCGCGCGCCCGATGATGCGCACCCTCTGGGGCATCACCGCCGCACTCGTCCTTGCGACACTCCTCTGTGCACTCCTGATCGGACGGGACACCGCCTACGGCGTTCTCCTCGTCCTCTCCCTCATGTCCCTCCTTGCCGCCCTCTACATGACCTACTGCCGCCATGTCCTCTCCGCGGACGGCGGCGGCCTCATGCGGCGCATCCACAGCGCACTGATCGACCGATTTCCATGGGATGGACGCGGCACCGTCCTCGACATCGGATGCGGCACGGGGGCACTCAGCATCGCCCTTGCACAGCAGTATCCCGAGGCACATGTCGTCGGGGTCGACCTCTGGCCGCCGATGTGGGACAGCAGTGCGGAGCAGTGTGTGCGCAACGCGACCCTCGAATACGTACGCGACCGATGCTCCTTCGTGCAGGGTGACGCAGCAGCACTCGATGCGCCCAACGAAACATTCGACGCCGTCATCAGCAACTTTGTCTTTCACGAAGTGCGCACCCAAAAGGACAAATTCATGCTTGTCATCGAGGCGCTGCGCGTCCTGAAAAAGGGCGGTGCATTCGCCATGCACGACAATTTTGAGAACCGCGACCTCTACGGTGACATCAACGAATTCATCGACATCCTCAATGAGGAGGGCATCTCCGACATCTCCTATCTCCCCCACACCGAGAACATCATCCCGATGCCCGCCCCCCTGCGCCTCCTCCTGCGCGGAAGCGGCATCCTCTACGGAACGAAATGACCGCTCTATGACACATCCCCCATGACAGTCCCATCACGCACCGACAGAAAGGACGATACCCATGAACCTCCGCAGACTGCCCGCCGCCGCTCTTGCCGCCGCACTCCTCTGTGCGCCGCACAGTTTCGCCGCCCCCGCTCCTGCCCCAAAGGACAGCACATCCGCCATCCCGCGTCCCGTCTTCCCCGCCGAACTCCCGCAGGCAAAAAATGTCGACGCAAAACTCGCCGCAGGGCTGCACTTTGCCCTCCCCGCACCGCATCTCGACATCCTCCCCGTGCCGGGCTCTGCCGCCGCCGAGGTCACCATCCTCGGCGAGCCCATTGCATCCGAGGAGCAGATGCTCGCCTACCTCCTCGCGCGCAACCCGAAGCCCAAACTCACCGGCACGCCCAAAGAACTCGTCCATGCTTACTACGAAGAGGCTGAGCACGAGGGCATCCGGCCCGACGTCGCGCTCGCACAGGCGTACAAGGAAACGGGCTTCTTCGCCTACGGCGGCGACGTCGACTGGCGGCAGAACAACTTCTGCGGACTTGGCGCAACGGGGAACGGAGTAAAGGGTCTCTCCTTCCCCGACATACGCACGGGCGCACGGGCGCACATCCAGCATCTCCTCGCCTACGCAAGCACAACCCCGCCGAAAAGCCCCATCGTCGACCCGCGCTATGACCTCCTCCGCACGAAGCGCCCCGACGTATTCGGCAAACTCACGCGTTGGGTACAGCTCAACGGCGTCTGGGCCGTCCCCGGCACCACCTACGGACAAGGCATCCTCGCCATCCGTGATCGTGCAGCTCTCCCCGACGGCTCCGACATCTCCCTCCACGCCGCGAACGCGCGCATCATGCAGGCAGCCGACGCTGACGGCTACATCTATCGCGGCCTCGTCTACCTCCACCGCAGCGACCTCCCCGCTGCGCGTGCCGACTTCACTGCCGCACAGAAACGCAATACACGCCGCCCCGAGCCATACCTCGGCATCGCCCTCACCCATACCGCAGAGGGCAGCACCAAGGAAGCTCGCCATGCCTACGAAGCATACCTGAAACTCGCGCCCGACGATGCGGGCGCACGTTACAACTACGGGCTCACCCTCCTCGCAGAAAACGCCGCAGCGAAGGCCATTCCCGTCCTGCGCGACGCCATCCACCGTGACGCCGCGAATGCCGACGCACAGAACGCCCTCGCCGTCGCCCTCATCCACACGAAGGACTACACGGGCGCATGGAAAACCCTCGCAGGCGCCGCCGCCATCGCCCCCGCAAACACCGACATCCTCGTGAATCAAATCCTCCTGCAGGCATGTCTGAAGGACATAAGCGACAAGAAGGGGAAAAAGAAATAAGATCCTAGCCACTATGACGAAATAACTTTTTCACGCAATAAAGGAAGGTGATGGTATGCTGGAACTGACAGGATACTATGATGGTGCAAGCGTACAACTTTTGAGCGCTGCTCAGCTCAAAAAGAACCAAAAGCTAAAAATTATCGTCATGAACGACTTCGTCGATGAACCTCAGACAAAACCTGTCCTGACAACAAACGACAGAGCACAGCGTGCCTATGCGCGCATATTATCCCTCACAAAGCCGGGCATCGGCAGTGACGACTATAAACAAGACCTAGCGGAAATGTTGGAGAAAAAATATGCAGATGCTAATTGACACAAATGTAATTATGGACGTACTGGTAGGACGTGAGCCGTTCCTGCACCACTCACAACAAGTGGTCAAGCTCTGCACAGACAAGACCATTCACGGGTTCATTGCAGCGCATAGCATAACAAATTTATTTTACATCCTACGTAAATACTATAATTCAGATGAATGTCGCAGCATCCTTCTGGGGCTTCTGGATATTTTCTCTATCATCTCCGTTGATGAGGACAAACTGAGACGCTCTCTGCAAAACGATCGGTTCAAAGACGTTGAGGACTGTCTGCAAATGGAATGTGGACAATCTGTAAACGTATCGTATATTGTGACACGAAACATAAAAGATTTTGTGGGGAGCAGTATCCCATGCCTGACACCAATCGAAGTTTGTTCTATGTTCCACCAGCCCCTCCCATCCCCCAACTAAAAGAACCGTACCGAGGTATTTCCCTCGTGTACGGTTCTCTTTGTTATCGGTGCTTTTACTCCACGAGCCGCAGGAGTCCCGGCTGCTCGATGTTCCACTTGTCGTTGCGCTTGCTGAAGAGTGCGGGCATATCGACGGTGACGTGATCGTAGGTCATGCCGGCCTCGTAGCGTGCAGCAAAGGTCTCCTTCATGCCGCCGCTCTCGTGCAGGTTCTGATCGTAGGGGAACATGGGGCTCGGAACGACGGCGAAGTCGTCCGGCTGTCCCGGGATGTCATACGCCCAGAAGGTCGCCTCATTGAGGTCCTCGACCTCCTCGAACTTCGGCATCGCCTTGCCGTTCTCGACGGCAGCGTGGTCGGAGCAGACGAGGAGGTGCAGCCCATACTTCGTGATGATCGGCATGCACAGCTCCGCGCCCTTCTCTCGATCGAAGTTATCGCACAGAGCGTGGTAGTCGTCAAGGAGATCCTGCCAAATCGGCTTGCTGTCGAGAAGTGCATCGAGGTCGAGATCGTCGTCCTCCTCTTCCTCCGGTTCGGGTTCAGGCTCCGGTGCTGGTGCCGGCTCAGGTTCCGGCTCCGGCGCTGGCTCCTCGGGCGGCGGTGCCGCAGGCCGCTCCCCCATCTCCGTTAGCGCCGCCTCAAGCTGCGCGATCTTTTCCTTGAGCTGCGTGATCTCGCTCGCGGTCATGCTGTCCTTCGCTGCGACGCTTTTGATCTCGTTCGAGAGACGCTCCGCCTCTTTGCGCAGCCACGCGACATCCTTTTCCACCGCATCAATCGTGCCGCCCGACTGCCGCCACGCATAGTACGTCGCCACGGAGGCGATCCCGACACTCGCGACAACGAGGACGAACGACAGGATGGTCATAACATCCGCCATCACAGGATGAATAAAGCCTGCCGTCTGCACTGCCGCAGACGCCGCTTCTGTTTCCATACATCATCATTCCTTTCCCTTAGGAAGCACTGATAAATTCGGCACTACCATCTTGACGCATCTTTTTTGCCCGCACTTCGGCGGAAAATCCTCCACAGAGCACCACTCTGCGTCCGGTTTTCCACCTCGTTCGGACGAAAAAATCTACGCCAATCTGAGAGACTGTTTTATCAGTGCTTCCTTACTCAGTATACACCCCTCATGTATATCTTGTTAATTTCTCTATCATGTGGCAAAATTCCTGCAATAAATTCAGATGGAAGCACGGATAAATTCAGCGATTCCATAGAAAAAGAGCCGCCCCGCGCGAAGCGACTCTTTGAATCAAAAATATGAACAGGGATACCGATCAGCATGCACCGGCGATGGCTGCGCCGAGCTTCTTGCTGCCCTCGATCCCCTCATCGTCCGGCTCGTTCTCAACGATGAAGGTATCGACGAGGTTTGCACCTGCATCCTTCGTGCGCTCGGACCACGTCTCCATCCAAGCACCTGCGCCCCAACCCCACGAGCCGAAGAGCACAACGGGCTTGCCGGAGAGCTTGCCGCTGTCCACCGCAGCCGCGAAGAACGGCTCGTACGAGCCCTCCTCGAGCTCCTCTGCGCCCATCGAGGGGCAGCCGAGCGCGAGACCGTCAAAGCCGTCAATCTGATCGACGGAGAAGCTATCCACCTCGAAGCACTCGACCTCAGCACCTGCGCCCTTTGCGCCCTCGACGACAGCCTCTGCCATCTTCTGCGTGTTGCCCGTGCCGGACCAGTATACAACTGCTACCTTTGCCATGTGAAATCCTCCTCATGAAAATATCCCCTCTGCCCCACTGCAGCAGGAGCTGCCGCGCTAAGCAGAATCATTCTATGTCTATTATAGCGAAAATTCGCATCACTGACAACCGAATCTTTTTTATCTGTAAATAGATAAAATTTTTCAGGAAATAGTTTCTGTGCATCAGAGAGGAGCAGTATCTGCCGCTATGGTTTTCCGCCTTGCAAAATCTTTCTCTCTCATGTACAATACGGATAAATCTCAATCCGAATTTATGGGATCAAATCTATGGGAGGTATACTATGTTCACTACGCAGTACATGCGCACAATGCTTGCCGCAGTGATGCTTGGCTTGCTCGTTCTGACGAGCGGCTGTTTCAGCGGTGACGTGAACGTCACGGTCAACAACGACGGCTCTGCCGATCTCAAGACGACGCTCGTCAGTGCGCCGATGCTCGCCCAGATCGTCGAGCAGAGCAAGGCGTCCATGCTGGCAAAGAACCCCGATGCGCAGGTCGCGCCTGTCACAAAGGAGAATATGTCGGGCTACGAGATCACGGAGCACTACGACTCGGTGGACAAGCTGTCCGATCAGGAGTTCTTCGCCGCACATGACGGCAAGAACACGGGCATTACGGTGAAGAAGAGCCTCTTCTACACGGACTACAATTTTGACCTCCTGTTCGAGGGCAGCCAGAACGGCGGCGGTGCAGGTGCATTCGCCAGCAACATCACGTTCACCTATCAGATGACGCTCCCGTCCGCACCGTCGAGCACCAACGCCGACCGCGAGGAGGACGGCGGCAGGATGCTCACGTGGAACCTCGGCAAGACGCTCGTCACGGGCGAGTCCACGCCGATTCAGGTGTCGTTCCGCATCTGGCATACGAACGTCATCATCGGCGCCGTTGTCCTCGTGCTCGTCCTCATCGCTGTGATTGCCTTCCTGATCTGGCGTCGCCGCAAGGGATCCGAGCCCGACGAGGAGCCGCAGCTGCTTGACGGTCCGGTCATCGACGTGAAGGCGGAAGAAAAGCACTGATCGCGAATTTGGATATGAAAACATCCCTGCCGCTTGGCAGGGATGTTTTTTGTGTTAGTCGTAATGTCCGCGACAGGCAAAGATCAAAACGCTCCCGTCCTCAACAAGATAAACCAGTCTATTGGTAGTCCTCAACGAGATCATGTTCGGCAAAGCGCAGCTTTCCCGCTCGGTATGCTTCCAGCTTCTGTTCGAGATAGTGCAAATTCCGCTCATCATAAAACGGATCCACAGAGACATCAAACGGGATTCGGCGTTCCCGTCCCACTTTCTTGGCAAAGATCGTAAACGCCGCACTCATGGAGAGTCCAAGTTCTGCACAAACCTGCTCCATGTTCTTCTTTACCGCTGCGTCCAGTCGAAAGTTTACATTAACTGCCTGTTCCATCGCACTCACTCCTTTACAAGGATAGAATACGCAAATGTAATGATTTTTGCAAGCGTTTTCCTTTATCTTTCATCCACACTGCAAAATCAATCGAACATTGTCAAAGTTCCGCGCAGCAAGGTCTTCCTTCCGAATCCAGAAGTAGATCCGGCCACAGTCGCCGTACATAAGCTCCGTTTCATCGTCCTCGACGGTGCCCATCTGAAACAGCAGCACCCAGCGATCTGCAGCACTTCTCACAAGTTCCGCTTCCTCCTCTTCGGAGAGCTCTTCCTGCATGTCTCCGTCAATGCCTCTGCTGTAGCGTTCGCACTCCGGCTCCATTTCATTCTGAATCTCGTCGGCATAGCCAAGCATCTTCATGGGATTGTCTTCGTGTGCGGCAGCATCGTATCCGAACTCCGCACGCAGTTCGTTGTAGGTATCCCAATCCACCTCGTTGCCGCAGCTGCGGCTGTATGCAAAAGACGACAGAAGGCTGACGGCATCCGCAAAGGACAGTGCCTGCTCGCCCACGCTCCACTCCTTCGTTTCCTCCGGAATCTGTGTCGGGACAAGTCCCTCCGTCTCGGGGAAATAATAGACGCGCGCATAGCCCTTGTGCCCCGGTTCAAAGCCCCACTCCATCGACATGGTCTCATAGAAGAAACTGAGGACGCCGGACGTTGGCAGAAGCCCCGTACGATCATACTGCGAGGCCTCGGCGAGGTTAATCTGCGCGAGAAAGGCAAGCGGGCGGTTCTTCGTCACATCCTCGAAGTCCGTTCCCTCATAGTACGGCCAGTCAAAATCTGCGGGCAGGTCGGGTGTTCCGTAGAACTTGCTCGCGCCAACGGGGAGCTTGTCCTCTGCCGGATGATGCGCGATGGCAATCTCGCGCCGCTGTGTGCGTTCAAAAAATGCCGTCACGTCACGGCGCAGGCGTTCCCGCTCTGCCTCAACGTCGCGCACGAGCTGCTCTACACGCATCGAAGCGGGCTCCTCCGCATACCAGCCGTGCTTGTTTTCAACCGCCTCTTTGCACCGCGCCGTCATACCGCCGGGCTTGCCAAAGAAGACGCGCTCGATCTCTGCCTTGCTTGCCGTATCCTCGTCTGCACGCTCCAAATAGCCGAGAGCCAGACGCAGAGCACAGAGCTTCGGATAACGATTGATCGCAAAAAAGTACAGAGCATAGCCCATACGATAGTTCCAGAGCGCATCGCGCTCGGCTTCCGGAACCTCGTACAGTACCTTGACCGCATCGAAAAAGCTGCGTTCCTCGATGTATTCCTGTGCCGTCTTCACGCTGCCTCCTTTGCCCGCCGATACTGCATGACGAGAATGACGACGAAGAGAGCAAGTCCAACGAGGTCGGTGATGCCGCCCGGCTTGATCATAAGGAGGCCGGCGATGATCAGGAGAATCCGCTCATAGGGGCGGCAGTGATCGGCGAGGAATCCGCAGAGCGCTGAGCTGATGGCGATCATGCCAAGAAGCGCCGTGAGCGTCACGGAGACGATGGCGAGCGGTGTCGCATCGACCATGAGGAGAACGGGCGACAGGACGAATACGTAGGGGATGATGAACGCCGCTATCGCTAGTTTTGACGCGTGTACGCCTGTTTTCAGCGCATTTCCTCCGCTGATGCCCGCGCCCGCGTAGGCGGCGAGAGCAACAGGCGGCGTGACGTCCGCAATGATGCCGAAGTAGAACACGAACATGTGCGCAGCGAGCACAGGCACGCCCATCTGCTCCAGTGCAGGGGCAGCGATGGTCGAGGTGATGACGTAGTTCGCCGTCGTCGGCACGCCCATGCCGAGCACGATTGCCGTAATCATGGTGAAGAACATCGCCGGCAGGAGCATCCCACCTGCGAGATCAATCAGTCCCGATGCGAGGCGCAGGCCGACGCCCGTCTTTGTGACGACGCCGATGATGATGCCTGCTGACGCACAGGCGACGAGCACGCCGAGCACGCCCTTCGCGCCGCGCTCAAGGCCGTAGACGATCTCGATCGGCTTCATGCGCGTCGATTTGCGCAGCATGGCGCAGAGGATGGAGAGGAAGATGGCGACGAGTGCCGCGCGCATGGGTGTATAGCCCGAGACGAGCAGGTAGACAATCACGACGAGAGGAATCGCGAGATGCCCGCGCTCCTTCAGGAGCGTCAGCGGATTCGGCAGCTCGGCGCGCGGGATGCCCTTCAGCTTCTTGCGCTTTGCCTCAAAGTGAACGCCGAGCCAAACCCCCGTAAAGTAGAGGAGTGCGGGGATCGCTGCCGCCTTGACGACGTCGATGTAGGGAACGCCGACGAACTCCGCCATGAGGAACGCCGCCGCGCCCATGACCGGCGGCATGAGCTGTCCGCCCGTGGAGGCCGCCGCCTCGACCGCCCCCGCAAAGTTCGCGTTGTAGCCGAGTTTTTTCATCATCGGGATGGTGAGCGAGCCCGTGCCGACAACATTCGCGACCGAGCTGCCCGAGACCGTGCCCATCAGTCCGCTGGAGAGGACGGCGACCTTCGCCGGGCCGCCGCTCGCCCAGCCCGCAACCGCATTGGCGAGGTCGATGAAGAACTTGCCGAGCCCCGTGCTCTCAAGATAGGCACCGAAAAGGATGAAGAGGAAGATAAACGTCGAGGAGACGCCGAGCGGGATACCGAAGATGCCCTCCGTCGTAAAGTAGAGGTGGCCGATCAGCTGCTCCGGCGTGAGTCCGCGATGCGCAAGCACGCCCGGCATGTAGGGACCGAGGAAGGCATACGCGATGAAGACGAGCACGACCGTCACCATCGGCAGCCCCACGACGCGCCGCGTCGCCTCGATGACGAGGAGGATGCCGAGTCCGCCGACGACGGTGTCCACGGGCGAGACCGTGCCCGCACGCGTGATCAGCTCGCGGTACTGGATGACGAGATAGGCGGGTGTCGCCGCACCGAGGACGGCGAATACGATGTCGATCGGGTGAAAGTAGTGATCCCGCGTCCACGCGCGCCGAAAGGGATAGAGGAGATAGGCGAGCGCGAGTCCGAACCCGAGGTGGATGGCGCGCTGCAGCTGTGCATCGAGCACGCCGAAGATCGCCGTATAGAGCTGAAAGACGGAAAACGTAATGGCGATCGCCGCAATGATCTTCTTCGGCCAGCCCGTATAGTGGGCAGTATTGGACTCACGGTCGTATTTCTTGAGTACCTTTTCCGCATTTGCAGCATGGTCTGTCATAGAGGTTCACATCCTTAAATGATTCTTTCGGCAGGGCATAGCCCCAAACATTTTCGTGATATACAAATAAAGAAAAAGAAATACGAGGCCGCGATCCGCAGCCTCGGAAATCTTATCATAGGCTTGTATAGAGTGGCGCAGCGACGAGATCGATGCGCGTGCCGTCAGGATAGCGCTCATAGAGGGGATAGTCCGTGCCGCCCGCCGTAATGGTCAGCTCCGTCCCCACGCCTGTGCGCAGGCTCAGCGTGTCATAGTCGCGATCCATATCGAGGATGAAATGTCCATCCTCCTCGCGAAATGTTCCCTCCTCGGGGAGAAAGGGCAGCCCCACGCCGTGTGACTGATAGCGCGTGCCCGTGAGGTGGAAATGCCCATCCGGATAGACGGTGAGGAACTCCTCCACAGGCGTCTTCTGCACGGAGTGGATGAACCGCACCGTGAACGGCGTGCCCTCTCTGCCGATCTCCCGCACGAGGACGGTCGTCTCACCGCCCGCGTGCATGAGAAGCGCCGGGGCGGAGAGAATGTCAAACGCGATGAGGAGCACGGCCGCCGCGAGAGCGATCAGATAGGCTCTCATTTCTCGTTAAAGTACTTCTCCGCGCCCGGATTCATCGGCAGGGACATGCCATCCTCCGCCGTATCCTTCGTGATCTGCTTGCCGACTGCATGTGCCGCCTGCAGACGGTCGAGATGCGTGAAGATCGCCTTCGTGATGCTGTAGCCCATATCGGCATCCACCGAGGGGCCCGCGACGAGCATCGCCATGACGGAGACGCCCGGGACTGCCTCATCAAAGCCTGCATACGTGCCCGCAGGGATCGTGGTCTTCGTGTAGAACGGATACTTCGCGATCAGCTCATCCGCGACCTTCTCCTCTACGGGGAGGAGACGGACGGGGTTCTGCGATGCGATATCCTGCACGGACGCCGTCGGATAGCCCGCCGTCAGTACGGCGACATCCACGTTGCCGTCCTTCAGCGCGCTCGCACCCTCGGCGAACGAGAGGAACTGTGCGTCAATATCGTTATAGGAGACGCCGTATGCCGCGAGGATCTGGCGCACATTCGCCTCGACGCCCGATCCGGCCGCACCGACCGCGACGCGCTTGCCCTTGAGATCGGCAATGCTCTTGATGCCCGAGGACTGGAGCGTCACGAACTGGCAGGTCTCGGGGTAGAGCGAGGCAATCCCCTGCAGACCGTCCACCTTCTTGCCGTCGAACATCTCCGTGCCCGTCACGGCGTAGTACGTAATATCGTTCTGCACCGTCGCGAGATCGATGGCCTTGTCGCGCAGCATATTGATGTTTGCCACCGACGCGCCCGTGCTCTGCGCACTCGCGTTCATGCCCGGGATCTCCTTGTTCAGGATCTCGGCAATCGCGCCGCCGATCGGGTAGTAGGTACCCGCCGTGCCGCCCGTGCCGATGTTGAGGAACTTCTTCGCCGATGCAGAGTCGCCGCCGCAGCCGGTGAGGAGTGCAGCAGAGAATACAAGGACTGCACCTGCCGCAAAAAACTTCTTTACGGTAGAGATGTTCATGTTCTTTCCCTCCTAAAAAATGAGCGAATTTCCGCAAATGGAAATATGATAACGAAAATATAGTACCATAAAAGCCGCCCTGCATGCAAGCGGGACGGCTTCTGTATGGCAGTATACAAGAAGTTTCAAAGATCACAGTCTGCAAATGCCTCGCGGGAGCCCCGTTCAGTTCTTCACGATCTCCGCCGGCTCGCCGTTCGCCTTGGCGCGTGCGATACACTCCTTCAGACGTTCGATGTTCTTCACATGGAGGTCGATCGCAAAGCGGATCCGCTTCTTCTCCTCCTCCGTGAACACGGGGTTCTCGTAGGCGGCGCGGATGCGCACGAGACGCGCCTCCACGTCGTGCAGCTCATCCTCCATCGGCCGCACATGCTGCAGCGCACAGCCGTAGACCGCGCGCATCGCATCGAGGACGTACTGTGCGTAGCCCGGCTCGCCCGAGGATTTTTCCAGCCACTGTGCGACGTGGTAGATCACATCGTAGGGCGGCTCGCCGCCGTGGATCATGGAGACGATCTCCATCTTGACCTGCTGCTCCCTGCCGTGCGGCTGGCGAATCAGCTCCTCTGCATCCGCCATCAGATAACCTTCTCGCCGTGGTAGCGTTCGCCGCCAATCTCGGGATAGACGCCGTACTCCACCGACCACTCGCATTTGTACTTGATTGCTTGCGCATGGATCGTCTTGATGCGGTCGATGTTCTCGCGCACGATCTTGCCCGGGACGCCCGCGACGAGCGAGTTCGGCGGGATGACGGCGTTCTCCTTGACCACGGCGCCCGCCGCGATAATCGAGCCGCGCCCAATCTTTGCCCCCGTGAGGACAATCGCCCCCATGCCGATCAGCACGTGATCCTCGATCTCGCAGCCATGGATGCACGCGCTGTGCCCGACCGTCACATAGTCGCCGATGATGCACGGATTATCATCCGCGACGTGCAGACACGTGAGATCCTGAACATTGGAGCAGACGCCGACCGAGATATAGTTGACATCGCCGCGCGCGACAACCCCCGGCCAGAGGCTCGCGTACTGCCCGAGCCGTACGTCGCCCGAGAGAAATACCTGCGGCGCGACGAACGCCTCCTCGTGAATCTGCGGCGTGATGCCGTGAAAGGGGTGGAATCCGTCTCCTTTGAATGTAAACATGGCTGTCCTTTCTAGCACGAACCCCTTATTTCGCAGGCGTTCGCGCAGCAGCATATTGCTCAGCCCTTCGCCTCGAAGGACACTCCGCGCTGCGCCGCATGATAGTAGCGCTGTGAGGCGAGCACCTCTGCGGCACTCGGCGCAGGATGCGAAGGAAGGCGTGTGGCATCCGCGTGCTGCTTGCGGTGGATGCCGCGTGCCTCCTCCGCTGCCGCATCGCGTATCGTATCCGGGAGGTTCCGGTACTCCTTGGAGTTCGCATACTCCATCCACTCACGCTGGAGCGCGCGCAGGAGATATACCCTCTCATCGTCGATCGGCAGGCGATTGCCCGCCTGCTGTGCCGTGCGGAGCATCTCCGCCATCTCCGCCGGCGGGGGCGTGCGACGATTGCCGCAGGCGTCCTTCTCCGCCCCGCACGAATGATCCTGCACGCCGTCTGCGTACCCACCATCCGCGCCGCCATGTCCGGCGTTCGGCACAGACAGCGCCG
>ERZ773037.615-NODE-615-length-19372-cov-43.379614_pt1 | contig 19372 bp, 12 predicted proteins | sample MGYA00511466_ERZ773037 | MGnify/ENA primary metagenome ERZ773037 (study PRJEB29015, sample SAMEA2738146) | human oral metagenome | biome: human oral; feature: human-associated habitat; material: saliva | place: China | collected 2202 ... | reverse complement strand
TGTGGTCAAATACCTTCTAGAGCATGAGGAACTTAGCTATAGATTTGAAGAAAGTTCTACGGGGAGGCGCTTTGTTATGGTTTTGCCCAAAAAGTAAAAAGCGATGGTTAAGGTATTAACCGTCGTTTTTTTGTATTGTTAAAATAAGCAAAGGCTAACCTTATATTTCAACTCTATTATTTTTCAATATTACCAAAAGTTTAAGGAGTCTGGAATATAGGTCATTTATAACCTTGGTAGCTTATTGATGGAGTTTGAAGCAGGGGAGTCAATTGTGCCACCTGAGATGTATCAGGCCTATGGCTATGCTCCTGATGCTTTGCCATCTGATTTACATTCAAATCGCATTAAGAATAAAGATGGAGAGTTCATCGGATTCTATTCTGATAAAGTCTTTGACGAAAATTTCTTGGTCGAACTAGATCTTGATAATACTATTAGTTACAGGATTTTACCTTATAGCTTAAATTTGAGGGCTGATCAAATTACCAAAAGAGGACTTCCGATATTAAGTGATGATGTAGAGGAGTCTCTCCTATCTCGTCTAAACAGTATCAGTCGAGGAGTATCTTTTGAATTAAAAGATGGTTGGATTTATCCTGAAAGTTCAACATAAGTTTTGAAACTCTATGTCTCAAAGGTGGTTGTCAACTAACTCTTGGCGACCGTTTTTGATGTTTCAAAATCATGCAGTTACCGTTTTCAAATAATTGCTGAAAATGCTATAATTATGGTAATTGCAACGTTTTAAAGGGAGATTTTAAGTGACTGAAAAAATAATTAAGTCAAAACATAGGGTACAGAAACATGGAGAGGTATTTACACCGTCGTGGATGGTACAAAAAATGTTAGATACCCCAGGAATTAAGGAAGCAACTGAAGATATCTATAAAACCTTCTTAGAACCTTCAGCTGGGGACGGAAACTTTCTGGAAGCTATTTTAGAGAGAAAACTTTCAGCTGTGACTAAAAATTATGATAAGAGGAATTGGAAAACAAAGTCCCTATTTGCCTTATCTTCAATATATGGTATCGAGTTTCTAGAAGATAACCTTGAAGTAGCTCGTTCTCGAATGTTTTTGTATTATTTGGATTGGTATGAAGACTCTTTTGGCGAGAGATTGAGTAGTAAAATTGATATCTATAAATCTGCTCATTATCTAATCAAGAAGAATATTGTAAGAGGAAATACTCTGACAAAGCGTCACCCTGATTCAAATGAACTTATCATGTTTAGTGAGTGGAAGCGAGTGAAAGGACACCCTAGTCTTGTTGAAGAAAAGCGATTTGCTTTTGCCGAACTTTTTGGTGAAAATATTGATGGTGAGGAAAGGGTTGTTGAGGGACAATTAAGCCTCTTTGAAGATTTCGATGAAGAATTGAAGAACGGTAAAACTGAGCAAGTAGCTATTCAAAAGGTGTTTACATTAGGAGAATAAAGAATTATGGCATCAAATTTTGATTTTTTAAAAGTAGACTTAGATACAGCTGAACTTTTTTCAACTGCTAATATGGCGGAAAACAACTACACTCAAAAGGACTTTGAGGGTGTGTTGACTAAAGTTCGAAAAGTTGCAGAAAATACAGCAGTTTTATTTGCTGATCGTGCTTTCATTGAGTTACCGTCACATTCTACTTTTCATGATAAATTACAAATCATCAAATATCATATTAATAACAAGGCTATTGTAGATGCATTTTTTGAGATTAAAGGGCATGGAAATAGCTCAGCTCATAAACTAAATCCTAAAGATGCGACACAGGAGAATGCATTAAAATCATTGAAACAAGTTTATATGATTTTAGTTTGGTTTGTTACTGAGTATGTTGATGATCGTATTAAGGTCTCTTTGTATGAAAATTTCTTAGAACCTAAAGCTCAAGAGCGTTATACAACGGCAGAACGTAAGTTTATCTATGTACAGACTGTGAATAATGAAAGTGGGAAATTTGCTGCTTTTGAAGGGGCTCAAAAAATCGGAGAAGGTACAGTAGCCTCAGACGATATTGAAGCAGACTGGACAGCTAATAGTGATTTCTTACGTAGTGTTGCACCTAAGCGTATTAAACAATATATGACAACTTCTGGCCTTCCTTTTGAGCTTGGATGGGTTGAACTAGCATATAAAAAATCAACAAAATCGTGGTTTCATGATCATGACGTTCATGAAGTCTTAAGACGTTCAGGTATTGGTCATCCAGAGCACTTAGAAGGAAATGAGTGGTTTGAAACTGATTTAGAGACAGCTAAGGAAGCTATTAAGGCTGTCAAAGATGGACGGTCATTTATCAGTGAAACTCAAGCTGCATACAAAGCCGAAAAAGTTAAAATTACACTTCGTCCTGAACAGGATGCTGCTGTTAAGCAAACACAAAAAACTTATAAGAAAAAAGATCGTATGCTTTGGAATGCCAAAATGCGTTTTGGTAAGACCTTAACCTCATTGGAGCTTATTAAACAAGAAGGCTTTCAACGTGTTTTAATCATGACACATAGACCAGTAGTTCGTGATTCATGGTTTGAGGACTATAAAAAAATGGAAATGGCAGAAGCTGGGTATTTATATGGATCGGTTGATAAAGGAGAGAAACTAACTACCCTAAAATCTGGTGATAATCCATTCATTTATTTCGCATCTATTCAGTATTTACGTTATAATGGCGCTCAAACTAATCTCCCCCTATTTTCGGATGTAGACTGGGATTTAATCATCATCGATGAAGCACATGAGGGAACACAGACTGAACTTAGTGATACTGTCATGAAATCTTTGGTAAAAGAAGGTCATACTAAGATTCTAGAATTATCTGGTACACCATTTAATCTTCTTGACCAGTTCGCCCCTGAACAAGTCTATACTTGGGACTATGTCATGGAACAACAAGCTAAACTGAAATGGGATTTGGAAAATCCTGAACTTCCTAACCCTTATGAGCAACTTCCAGAGGTACTAATGTATACCTTTGAGATGAAACATAAGGAAAAATTTACCGATGAAAATAAAGCCTTCAATTTCCGTGAATTTTTCAGAGTAGATGATGAGGGTGAATTAGTTTATAAAGCAGATGTCCGACGTTTTTTGGATAATATCACTAACCCAGATAGTGAAACTAATTATCCATTTTCAACAAGAGAATATCGTGATGAACTTCGTCATACTCTTTGGCTCATGCCTGGTGTTAAAGAAGCTAATGCTTTTGAAAAGCTATTAAAAGAACATCCAGTGTTTGGGATGGACTATAAGATTGTTAATGTAGTACGAAACGATAAGAGTGATAATATCGTAGATACTTCAGGGGATGATCTTTCAAAGGTGCGTCAAGCGATTACGGATGATCCTTCACAAACAAAAACAATCACCTTGACAGTCCGTAGGTTGACAACAGGAGTCAATGTTCCTGAATGGACAGCGGTGATGTTCCTTTCAAATACTAGCAGTTCTACGAATTACCTGCAAGCTGCATTTCGTGCACAAACGCCGTTCTCTCATGAAAAACTTGGGATGAAGAAACGTTGTTATATCTTTGATTTTGCTCCAGACCGTGCTTTAACAGTGATGGCTGAAACAGCTCAAATAAACTCTGGTGTTGGGAAGAAAAATACTTATCAGCAAAAACAGGCGATGGCGAATTTGCTTAACTTTCTGCCTATCTTAGGTAAAAGTGATAATGGCATGGAACCATTTAATGTTGACCGGATGTTGACGCAAATCAAAAAGGTTTATGCCGAAAAGGCAGTACGTTCAGGTTTTGAAGATGACAGTCTCTACAATGATAATCTCTTAACACTAACTTCTGATGATGCAGAACGTTTCAATAAACTAAATGCTATCGTTGGTAAAACGCAAAAACAAAAAACGCCTACAAAAGTAACAATAACCGATAGTGGTTTGACTGATGAAGAATATGATCAGGCAGAAAAAGCTAAGAAAAAGAAACCTCGTGAGCGTAGCCAAGAGGAAAAAGAGGCAATGGAGAAACTCAAAGAGGCTCGCAAACAACAAAAAACGATGATTTCTATCTTACGTGGAGTTTCTATTCGTATTCCGATGATGATCTATGGAATGGATGTTGATTTAAGTAAAGATATTACTATCGAAGACTTTATCACAGAAGTTGATGACGAATCTTGGAAAGAATTTATGCCTTCTGGATTCACTAAAGGCATGTTCACAGAAATCACCAAGTATTATGATGCAGAGGTCTTTATTGAAGCAGGTCGAATCATTCGTCAACGAGCTAAATCTTTTGATAGTCTTGATTTTATTGAACGTGCCGAAGAGATTGCAACCTTATTTGGTAGCTTCAAGAATCCCGATAAAGAAACTGTTTTGACACCATGGCGCGTGGTCAATATGCAAATTGCAAAAGGTATTGGTGGACTTAATTTCTATGACGATAACTTTGAGTCAATGACTGATGGTGCTACACCAAATCTCCATTGGGTAGAAACAGATGTTACTGATAGTATCTATCATCCAGATACTAAAATCATTGATATCAATGCTAAGACAGGGCTTTACCCTTTGCATGCTGCTATGAGTCTTTATTATCAATATGTGCAGAATAATGATGATAATAGATTTGATGCCGACAGTGTTTATAGTGGAATCTTAGAAAACAATATCTATGCTATTGCAAAAACACCAATGGCTAAGACTATTACAGAAAGAACTTTAACAGGCTATAAGAAATATAAGAACAATGTAGCCTATATCGAAAACTTCTCAGATACATTAAAATCAAGTATTAACGAAGGTAAAAAACAAGTAGAGGAGGCCTTTGAAAAAGTGAAATTTGATGTTGTGATTGGGAATCCACCCTATCAAGAGTCTTTAGAAGGAACTAGTGATCGTCCAATTTATAATTATTTCATGGATTTATCTTATGAGATAGCAGATAAATCTATTCTTATTACACCTGCTCGTTTCCTATTTAATGCAGGAAAAACACCTAAAGCATGGAATAGAAAAATGTTAGCAGATGAGCATTTGAAAGTAGTTTACTATGAACAAGATTCTTCGCAAGTATTTCCTAATACAGATATAAAAGGTGGTATAGTAATAACTTATCATGACTGTAAGAAATATTTTGGTGCTATAGAGGTATTTACTGCTCATGAAGAATTAAATCAAATACTTCAGAAAGTTGTAATGAAACCTGACTTTGAAAGTCTTAGTAAAATAATTTACTCGTCAGACAGTTATAGACTGACTGAAAAAATGCATAAAGATGTTCCGACTGCAAAAGGTCGTTTGAGCAATGGACATGAATTTGATGTTACAACTAATATTTTTGAGAAATTGCCTGATGTTTTTATTAACAACAATGACAGTCAGGTAGGAGACTTTGTTAGAATTATTGGACGAGAAAATAATGATAGAGTTTATAAATGGGTTGATAGGAGATATATAAATGGTCCTTTTAACTTTAAAAATTATAAAGTTATTTTACCTAAGTCTAATGGTAGTGGAATCTTAGGAGAGGCATTGTCATCACCTATAATTGGTGCCCCTTTTACAGGGCATACTCAGACCTTCCTATCCATAGGCTCTTTTGACGCTAAGTCAGAGGCAAAAGCATGCATTAAGTATATAAAGACTAAGTTTGCAAGGACTTTACTTGGTATCTTAAAAATTACTCAGCACAACCCGGCTGAAAAATGGAATTATGTTCCACTTCAGGATTTTTCGGATAATTCAGACATTGATTGGTCAAAATCTATATCTGAGATAGATTATCAATTGTATAAAAAGTATGGGTTGAGTGATGAAGAAATTGCTTTCATCGAAGAGAAAGTTAAAGAAATGGAGTAAGGATGGATATTCCTGCCGTTTATCGTATGGAGTTAATTGAGAAATTAGATAAAACAATTTGGTCAAAGTATGGTAGTTACAAAAAGGTTGAGCAATATGTGAAATTAAACCAAACTTTATATGATGATTTTGGAAATGCGAATTTTGATATTGTTTACGTGAATAATAATATCCAATTACTTGATACTTTAGGAAATATTGCTCAAACTGATTCCGAACTGTTAATTAAAATGGCCATTGATTTGGGGATTGAAACCCCTGACTTTATACCATCTATACCAACTTTTCGAAATAAATTAAAGGATGACTATAAAAATGCTTCAACTAGTTTTGAAAAAGCATTTCAGAGCATAGAGAAAAATCCAGCAGATGCGGTTGGAAATGCAAACTCTGTTTTAGAAAGTATTATTAAAGAAATTTTGTCAGATAACCGATTTGCTCATATATCTGATGTTTCTAATGCTACTAGTAAGAAGGTGGTTCAAGAAATACTAAAAGTATTTCAACTTAATCCAGATAGCCCTGAATTACCAAACCAAATGAAATCTATTTCATCCTCATTCGTAACGGTTGCAAAAGCAATAGAGGATTTAAGAAGTGATAATACTCTTTTTCACGGTCAGAATTCTGAAAAGTATTTGATTTCGGAACCTTTATATGCATATTTTGTAGTTAATGCGTGTGCGACCGTTGGACTGTTTTTAATTGATTTCTATGAGAAAAAATTTCCAAAAGTGCAAATGTTGAATGATGATATTTTCGATGAAGAATTACCATTTTAGAAGGTTTAATTTTAGATTCTGAAAGGAAAAGAAATGTTACTTTTTTCTACAATTTTAAACATTGATAAGTCATTAACCAAAGATGACTTCTTAAATTTAGTCATTGAATGGAACCAAAAGAGTCCACACGATGATAATGTTATTCCTGATTTAAGTTGGGACGGTTCTTATGACCAAAAGTTTGGTAATGAAAAGGTATCTCTTGAGTTTAAAGAGTACCGTAACGAAGATATTATTGCTGTTAGATATGTAAAAAAATTGGATGATGGCATACTTTGGAATACAGATTACGTCATGAACTTTAGGGACTACAAGATGTCTATTATGTTAGATCGTAGTTTTACAGATGATGCAATTGGTGTAGATCCATCATTCACAACCCCATTATTTATTAAATTATTGATTGAAAAAGGTTATGTTGTAGATGACAATGATCTTCCTATAGTAATGGATCCCCATCTGATTGATTTTGAAAACGTCAATATTTTGACTGATGTCATAAATGGTGCAAAGACCTATGATTTACCTGTGGTTTATGTATCAAAGACATTTTCAGATAAGATTCCAATTGACATCAATAAATTGGCATACGCTCTTAAAGGAGTAGCACATATTTTTGTACAAGGCGATCTTAGAACAAACACATTAATTCGTGAGCAATGTAATAGCACTAACGAGTACAATGGTGCAATTGGGATTTATTATCAATCTGATGTAATGAAACACAAGAGGTTTCTAAATTATGAATATTTTGATCCAACTATAACTAGACAAAACATTGTAAAAGAGATTATAAATTTCACTAACCAGCAAAGTATTGATCCTTTGTACACTTGGGATGGAGTACTAACTTCTTTACTTCGAGATCGTTTTGAAAGTCAAAAATCTAAGCGTACGAAAGCTGAGAGAACCAAAGAGGAGACAGAAGAACTACTAGATAGTTTTAGTAATGATTTTGATGCGTTAACGGAAGAAAATGGCCGTTTGCGTAGTAGTATTTCCGATCTGGAACAAGAGCTAGCCTATTATAGAGATAGTTTCAATAATAAAGAAGCTAGTGATAGTAGTTTTATGTCAAGTGGATCTGAGAAGGAGTTCTTTCAAGGTGAGAAAAAGGAATTTGTTTTGTCAGTTCTGAGTGATTCCTTACAGAATATCCAAGATGGAACTCGTAAGAAACATATCATTCAAGATATTATCCAACAGAATAATAGTGAAAATATTCTTAATCACAAGAGAGAAAAGATTAAACGACTATTGACAAACTATAGTGGATTGAATGGAAAGTTAAAGCAAGAATTGAAACAATTGGGATTCACCGTTACTGAGGATGGTAAACATTATAAACTTACATATTTTGATGATAATCGTTATACTATTACCATGGCTAAGACACCAAGTGATGGGCGAGCTGGAAAAAATAATGTTTCAGAAATCAACAAAAAGTTGTTTTGATTGAACAATATTTGAGTTAGAACTAAACAATAGAAAAGTAGTTGTTGACTTATACTGTGTGCTAATCTCAAAAAGTTAGACAAATAAATTAAGAAAAGGCCTTAGTCCTGTACAGGACTGAGGCCTTTTGGTTTTACCTTAATTTGTTAGTTGTTGTAATAATTAATCTAGTTTATAAAAGCTTGTTTCAATTGAGACAATTGTTATTGTTTTGAGGTACGATATTGACTTGGTGAGCAGTCATAATATTGTCGAAAGGCTTTTGAAAAATGCAAAGGGTCCAGATAGCCTACAGAATAGGCGATAATTTTTATAGGTTGATCGGTTGTTTCTAAAAGTTCCTTGGCTCGATTCATGCGTACCTCGAGTAGGTATTCTTTTGGGGAAATCTTGTGAAAATCTTTGAAGATGGAGGATAAGTAGGAGCGGTGCACACCAAGTTTATCAGCTATATATTGGATACTAATGTCTTGAGAGTTGTAACCAATATCGATTAGATGTTTGGCTTCACGATAGAGTTTTTGACTGGGTGAGATGGTTTCTTGATCAAGGTTGGGTGAGAGTGCATTCAACTGATGCATGAGTTCAAAGAGTTGGCTGATAACGTGCAGTTGAGATGCCTTACTTTCATCTAGCCGTTCAGCATCTTTAACAATAGTCCCTATGAAGTTGCCTAATGCTTTGGTATGGGGTGACCTTAGATAAGCCGTGTCATGGATGCTTGAAAGGTTAAAATATTCCTGGGCTTTGATACCACTTATCCCTAGCCAATAGTAGGACCAAGGAGTCTGATTATCCGCAAAATAATAGGTGACTTCTCCGGGTATAAGTAGAAAAATATCTCCCTTTTGAAGGGGGATTTTTTGGTCCTTGTATTCAAGGAAGCCTTTGCCTTCAGTGATGTAATGAAGAACGTAGTTTTCTCGAATGGCAGGACCAAAGAACTGATCTGGTAAACAATCCTCATAGCCGTAAAAATCAAGACGTAAATCTAAGGTCCCTGTTTCAAGTTCTGAAAAAATAAGCATTGTTTATCCTCCTTACCTAACATTTTACCATATTCCAGCAACAAAATTCCATTTTAGAAAGCGCATACATTGTTTATAATTAAACCTGTAAATAAGGAGAACACTATGAGCATTGTTGTTAACAAAAATTATTATTATATCACCAGCAAAGATTTGTCGCTCATTATTGAAGAACATGACGGGGATCTTTTGCTAAGACACTTAGGTCGAAAGGTAAATCGCTACCATGGATCAAATGCAGTCCATGAACGTGATCATGCATTCTCGGGTCAGCTCAATCCAGACGTTAGAACATATAGTTATGATACACAACGTCAAGTGGTAGGCTTGCATGGTTTGGGAGATTTTCGTCAACCGTCTTTGAAAATCCAGCATGGGGTCTCAGATGTGACACGTTTTGAATTTTCAAAAGCAGAAGTGGTCGAAGGAATGTCACTGGAAAGCAAACTGCCATATCCCCATTCTTTGGAAAAAGCAGAAACGCTGATTTTCACCTTAGTCGATAAAGTCGCTAACTTGGAATTGAAACTCTACTATACAGTAGTTGAAGATAACAACACAATTGTAACTTATAGCGAAGTCATCAACCGTTCTGAACAAGCCGTGGTAATCCATCGAGCACTCAGTACTATGGCTGATGTACCTGCTCGTGACTATGATGTGGTCACTCTCCAAGGCGCTTACGCTCGTGAGAAAACGGTTCGTCGCCAAAGAGTTGAACAAGGTATCTTTAAAGTCGCTTCTAACCGTGGTGCCTCAGGTCATGCTCAGACACCAGCTTTAATTCTTTGTGATCACGAAGCAAGCGAGGGGGCAGGCGAAGCCTTGGGCTTCCAACTCATGTATAGCGGTAATTTCCAAACATTTGTCCAAAAGAGTCAAATCAATGAGGTGCGTGTAGCTATCGGAATTGAGGATGAGAACTTTGCCTGGGAACTTGCTTCAAATGAAAGTTTTGAAACACCAGTTGCCCTCATTACCTACTCCCACCAAGGTTTGACTGGAGTTAGTCAAGAAAGTCAGGCCTTTGTTACAGATTACATCATACCTAAGCAGTTTGCCCATGAGGAACGTCCTGTTCTTCTTAATAACTGGGAGGCAACCTACTTTGATTTTGAAAAAGAAAAACTACTTGAGTTAGCCGAAGATGCTAAACATGTCGGTGTTGAACTCTTTGTCTTGGATGATGGTTGGTTTGGAAATCGTTTCGACGACAACCGTGCTCTAGGAGATTGGTTTGTCAATGAAGAAAAACTTGGTGGACCGCTTCAAGACTTGATTGAAAAAGTTCATGCCAAGGGGCTTAAGTTTGGTCTTTGGTTTGAACCTGAAATGATTTCGGTGGATAGCGATCTTTATCGTAAACATCCAGACTGGGCCATCCAAGTGCCTAATTATGGTCATACTTACTCACGCAACCAACTCATGTTGAACTTAGCTAATCCAGATGTGGTGGCTTACTTGAAAGATGTCTTAGATAAGATTCTTACAGATAATGCTATTGATTATGTTAAATGGGATTATAACCGTAACATGACTAACATCGGAAATGGAGCGGACTACCTTGAAAGCCAAATGCAGAGTCATCAATACATGTTGGGACTATATGACTTGGTAGAATTCCTGACAAGCAAGCATGAGGATATTCTCTTTGAATCATGTTCTGGTGGAGGTGGTCGAAATGACCTTGGTATGATGCGTTACTTCCCACAAGTTTGGGCGAGTGATAATACTGATGCTATTGCACGTTTACCAATTCAATATGGTTCAAGCTATCTTTACCCAACTATTTCTATGGGAGCTCATGTGTCAGCTGTCCCTAACCACCAAATGGGACGCACGACACCTCTGGAAACGCGTGGAGATGTAGCTATGATGGGTAATTTAGGCTACGAATTAGATTTGACGAGCTTGACTCAGGAAGAAAAAGATGTCATTGCTGTACAAATCACTCATTATAAGGACATTCGCCCAGTGGTTCAGTTTGGTCAGCAATACCGCCTCATAAATCCTGAAGCCGGAAGCAATGAAGCAGCTGTTCAATTTAACTACGAAAATAAGGTTCTAGCAACCTATGTCCGAGTTCTTTCAACAGTTGAGACGGTTGAAACGACACTCAAACTGAAAGATCTCGACCAAGATGCCAACTACATTTTACAAGGAACAGGCCAAGTATACTCTGGTGCTGAACTGATGTATGCTGGAATCACAGTCGTTCTTTCACAGGGAGACTTCCTCAGTAAACAATTTTATTTTGTCAAAGAAGATTAATAAGGAGACTAAGCAATGAAGTGGTACAAAAAACTTGCTCTGGCTGGACTAGCAACATTAGCTGTTGTAGGGCTTGCGGCCTGTCAAAAGAAGGATCAGTCAGCTGATGGTAAAGTAACAATTGAATACTTTAACCAAAAGACAGAAATGACTGACACTCTTCAAGAAATGGTAAAGGATTTTGAAAAAGAAAACCCAAATATCCATGTCAAATTAACAACGGTTCCATCAGCCGGTATCGTCTTGAAGACACGTATCCTGTCTGGGGATGTGCCCGATATTATCCATATCTACCCACAGAATATGGACTTCCAGGAATGGGCAAAAGCTGGTTATTTCCAAGATATGACTGGTAAGGATTATTTGAAAAGAATCAAAAATAATTATGCTGAAAAGTATGCTATAAATGGCAAAATTTACAATGTCCCATTGAATGCCAATGTTTCTGGTATCTACTATAACAAGACTAAATTCAAAGAACTTGGCCTTGAAGAACCAAAAACTTTCGAAGAATTCCAAGAGATTACCAAGAAAATTAAGGATAGTGGTACATCTCCATTTGCAGTTGCAGGAACAGAGGGGTGGACACTTAACGGATACCACCAATTGTCATTGATTACGACAACTGGTAGTGGTGATAAAGCAAATGATTACCTTCGTTTCTCAAAACCAAATGCTATTAAAGCGACTGACCCAACTCTAAAAGAGGATGCTAAGAAAATGGATCTTCTAGCTGAAAATGCACAAAATGGTTGGCGTGGCGCATCTTATAATGATGCTGTTGTCGCCTTTGCCAATGGTAAAGCCTTGATGATGCCTCAAGGATCATGGGCTTTAGCGGCAGTTAAACAACAAGATCCTAAATTTGAAATTGGTATGTTCGCCTTTCCTGGAGATAAGGCAGGACATGAGGCTACAGTGGGAGCAGGGGACTTAGCCCTATCAATATCAGCTAAAACAAAACATCCTAAGGAAACTGAGAAGTTCATCGAATATATGACCTCAGCTAAGGCAATGCAAAAGTATTATGATGTTGATGGTTCACCAGTTTCTGTAGAAGGGGTGAAACAGGATCCAAAGTCACCACTTGCTAATATTTCACAACTTGCCTTCACAGATAAACACTACGTTTGGTTGGGACAACACTGGAACTCTGAAGAAGATTTCTTTAACTTGAGTGCAAGTTACTTGATGGATCAAAATATCGATAACATGGCAAATAACCTCAATGCCTTCTTCAACCCTATGAAGGCCGATCTTGACTAGGAGGAGTAATAACAAAATGCGAAAATTTTTGAATAAATATTGGGGATGGACCTTCCTCATCGTACCAATCATCTTACAAGCTGTCTTCTTTTACTTCCCTATGGTACAAGGAGCCTTCTATAGTCTCACAAACTGGACTGGTTTGACTTACAATTATAAGTTTGTCGGCCTCAATAACTACAAACTTCTCTTAATCGATGGAAAATTCTTCCAAGCTATCATCTTTACCATCGTCCTAACCTTGGCTTTGATTATTGGAGAAATCTTCATCGGAATGGTTGTGGCACGTGCGCTCAATTCAAAAATTAAGGGACAAACCTTCTTCCGTGCTTGGTTCTTCTTCCCAGCTGTACTTTCAGGTTTGACCGTTTCCTTGATTTTCAAACAATTCTTTAACTATGGCCTTCCAACAATCGGTAAGGTTTTGGGTATCGGTTTCTTGCAAGAAAGTTTGCTCGGAACTAGCTTTGGAGCAGTCATTGCAACAATCTTTGTTCTCCTTTGGCAAGGGGTAGCAATGCCAATCATCCTATTTCTTGCAGGTCTTCAAAGTATTCCAGATGATATTCTTGAAGCTGCAGCCATTGACGGGGCTACTGCTAAACAAACCTTCTGGAAGATTGAGTTACCATACTTACTTCCTACAGTTTCAATGGTCTTCATCCTAGCACTTAAATCAGGGTTAACAGCCTTTGACCAAATCTTTGCACTTACAGGTGGTGGACCAAACAACGCCACAACATCTCTGGGACTCTTAGTTTATAACTATGCCTTCAAGAGCAACCAATACGGTTACGCCAATGCGATTGCCATTATCCTCTTCTTGATTATCGGCGTCGTATCAGTCCTACAAATCAAACTATCTAAGAAATTTGAAATTTAATGGAGGAGTATCATAAATGAAAAAAGAAGAAAAAGTAACGAATTTTTGGAAATACGCCCTCCTCGTTGTCGGTGGTATCCTCATTCTCGTACCACTCTTGGTAACAGTCTTTAGTTCCTTTAAGACTACCAAGGACATCATGAATCATTTCTTTAGCTTGCCTAACCCATTTACGCTAAGCAACTACCAGCGTTTGATTGCGGATGGTATTGGTGGTTACTTCTGGAACTCAGCAGTTATTACAATCCTCTCACTTATTGTGGTAGCAATTTTCATCCCAGCAGCAGCCTACTCAATTGCTCGCAACATGTCAAAACGTAAAGCTTTCAACATCATGTATTCACTGTTGATTTTGGGAATCTTTGTACCTTTCCAAGTTATCATGATCCCAATCACAGTCATGATGAGTAAACTTGGTCTTGCTAATATGTACGGCTTGGTAATTCTGTATCTAACATATGCTATTCCACAAACCCTCTTCCTTTATGTAGGTTACATCAAAATTAGTGTGCCAGATAGTTTAGATGAAGCAGCAGAAATTGATGGTGCGGATAAGTTCACAACCTACCGTCAAATCATCTTCCCAATGCTTAAACCAATGCATGCGACAACCCTAATCATCAATGCCCTTTGGTTCTGGAATGACTTCATGCTTCCATTGTTGGTATTGAACAAAGATTCAAAAATGTGGACACTTCCACTCTTCCAATACAACTATCAAGGGCAATACTTCAACGATTATGGACCAAGTTTCGCATCATACATCGTAGGAATCATTACCATCACAATCGTTTACCTCATTTTCCAAAAGAATATCATTTCAGGAATGAGTAACGGTGCAGTAAAATAAGCTATTTAGACATTAGCCCAACTCAATAAAATATTACGGTAACAATCAAAGAAAGAATCACTCAGATAAAGGGAGAAAATAATGGTCGAATTAAACCTTAACCACATCCACAAAAAATACCCAAATGCTACACATTATGCAGTAGAAGATTTTAACCTCAATATCAAAGATAAAGAGTTCATCGTCTTTGTCGGACCATCAGGGTGTGGTAAATCAACAACACTTCGCATGGTAGCAGGACTTGAAGACATCACTGAAGGTCAATTGAAAATTGATGGAGAAGTCGTTAACGACAAATCACCTAAAGATCGTGACATCGCTATGGTTTTCCAAAACTACGCTCTTTACCCTCATATGACGGTTTACGATAACATGGCGTTTGGTCTTAAATTACGTAAATATAGCAAGGAAGAAATTGATAAACGTGTTCGTGAAGCAGCAGATATTCTTGGACTGAAAGAATTTTTGGAACGTAAACCAGCTGACCTTTCAGGTGGGCAACGCCAACGTGTAGCTATGGGACGTGCCATCGTTCGTGACGCCAAAGTCTTCCTCATGGACGAACCTCTCTCAAACTTGGATGCTAAGCTTCGTGTGTCAATGCGTGCTGAAATCGCTAAAATCCACCAACGTATCGGTTCAACAACAATCTATGTTACTCACGACCAAACTGAAGCTATGACCTTGGCTGATCGTATCGTCATCATGAGTTCAACAAAAAATCCTGATGGTTCAGGAACAATTGGACGTGTGGAACAAATCGGTACACCTCAAGAACTTTATAACACTCCAGCCAATAAATTTGTAGCTGGCTTCATCGGTAGCCCTGCTATGAACTTCTTTGAAGTTACTGTTCACGACGACAAGATTGTGAGTGATAGTGGGGTTGAGCTTGAAGTACCACTTGGTCAACTTAAAATTTTAAAAGACAAAGGTTACCTTGGTAAGAAAGTCATCTTTGGTATCCGTCCAGAGGATGTTACAAGTGAACTTGTTGCTCGTGAAGCTTATCCAAATGCTACTGTAGAAGCAGAAGTAAATGTCGCTGAACTCCTCGGAGCTGAAACTATGCTTTACGTCAAAATCGGTCACGATGAGTTTGCAGCCCGTGTTGATGCCCGTGACTTCCACAATCCAGGCGAAAAAGTTACCTTGACATTCAATGTTGCTAAAGGACACTTCTTCGATGTGACTACTGAAAAAGCTATTCGTTAAAACTATTTGAAAATTGTCCTCTGATAGAGCAAAAATGTCCTGACGATTGTCCAAGGCTAACTATCAGGCGGCAATTTTCTTTGAAAACTGATATAAGGAGATAAGTATGTATGATTTAGAAAAGCCTTTACCTTTGGAAGAAAAAGCAATTGATGTGCTTACAGTGGGCGAGGTTTTAGTGGACATGATTGATCTTGAAGGGAGTTATCATCCTTTCTTTGGAGGCTCCCCTGCTAATATTGCCATGAACGTCAAAGCCTTAGGTGGACGCTCAGCTTTGGTAGCTGCTGTGGGTAAAGACCGTATGGGCGAGTTTTTGAAAGAGACTATCAAACAGCGTGGTCTAACAGATGGCATTATTCAGGAAAACAAGGCTTCTACCAGTATGGTTTTGGTCAATAAAACTACTGGGACACCGATTCCTATCTTTTATCGTGGTGCGGATTACCAGCTGGATTACACTAACGAATTGAAAGAACTGGCTTCTGAAAGCAAGATTCTTCATTTCTCATCTTGGCCAATTTCTCAAGAACACTCCCGCAAAACTATTGAGAACTTGATTGAACAAGCCAAAGCAGAAGGAACCTTGATTTCCTTTGATCCTAACTATCATCCTGCCCTCTGGCAAGAAGGACATGACGGCATTGACTACATAAAGCAGTTGATTAAACATGTAGATATTATCAAACCTTCTGAAGATGATGCCGAACGCATTTTTGGACCCGACACTGTTGACAATCAAATTAAGAAATTCCTGGATTTGGGTGCTAAACTTGTCGTCATGACGCTTGGAAAAGATGGTCTAGTTGTTGCTAATAGAGAGCAAATGGCTCATAGAAAAACCAAAGCTACAAAAGTTGTCGATGCGACAGGTGCAGGCGATGCTTTCTGGTCAGGCTTCTACACAGGGCTTTGTAAAGGAAAAACAATTCTAGAAGCTGTAGACGATGGCAGTCGCACCTCAGCCTATAAATTACGGTATGTTGGAGCAGTCGTTGAATTGCCAACATTGGAAGAACTGGAGGATGCATTAAATGGTTAAAAATAAGGTACAACTCATTACCTATCCAGACTCACTTGGTGGAAATTTAAAAGCACTCAAATCAAATCTAGATACTTACTTCCCTAACCTTTTTGAAGGTGGAATCCATATTCTGCCCCCCTACCCTTCTTCAGGGGACCGTGGTTTCGCACCGCTAACCTATTTTGAAATCGATCCACAGTTTGGCGACTGGGAGGATGTGAGAAATCTAGCAGAGGATTACGATATTCTTCTTGATATCATGGTTAACCACATTTCTCAAAAATCTCCATATTTCCAAGATTTCTTGAAGAATGGCCGTGATTCTCAATATGCTGATTATTTCTTGACGCTTGAAAAAATCTGGGAAGATGGTGTGCCAGTTCAATCTGATATCGATCAAATGTTCTTGCGTCGCAAAGTACCGTATTCAGAGTTCATTATTGAAAAGACTGGTGAAGTCGAAAAAGTTTGGACAACTTTCGGTAAAACAACACCATCTGAACAAATTGACTTGGATGTACACTCAGAGCAAGTAAAACAACTATTTGTCGATATTTTCAAACATTTCCATGACAATGGCGTTAAGATTATTCGACTAGATGCTGTCGGCTATGTTTTGAAAAAACTTGGAACATCATGTTTCTTTGTAGAGCCTGATATCTATGATTTCCTTGACTGGATTCTTGGTGTGGCGAAATCTTACGATATTGCTCTCTTGCCAGAGGTGCACGCCCATTATTCTATTCAATACAAATTGGCAGAGCATGGTTGTTGGATTTATGACTTTATCTTGCCGTACCGTATTTTTGAGGCTCTTAGTAATGAAGAATCTAAGTTCCTTGTTGATTATCTCCAAACACGTCCACATGGTCAATTCACGATGCTTGATTGCCATGATGGCCTTCCGGTCAAACCAGATTTAGACGGACTTATTGATAGTAAAGATGCCCGTAAGTTGGTTGACTTGGCATTGGATCGTGGTGCTAACCTCAGTCTTATCGTATCGGATGAGCATAAGGATGAAGATGGCTTTGATGTCCATCAAATTCGCTCAACGATTTATTCTCTCTTTGATGAAGATGATGATACTTATCTCGCTGCACGCGCTCTACAAGTCTTCACACCAGGTATTCCACAAATTTACTACGTTGGTTTACTTGCAGGTAAGAACGATATTGAAGCAGTCGAAGCACGAGGTGATGGTCGTGAAATCAACCGTCATAATTTTGATGAAAAAGAAATCGCGGCAGCGGCAGAAACTGAAGTGGTTCAACGTTTAGTTAACCTTATCCGTTTCCGAAATCAACACCCAGCCTTCGAAGGCGATTTCACTGCTCAAGCTCCAAGTCCGGCCGAATTGGTCCTCTCTTGGGAAAATGGTGCTGAACGTGCAAGTTTAACCATTGATTTGAAAGCTAAAACTGGGCATGTGGCTTACACAGAAGATGGTCAGGAAAAAGTCTTCACAATTTAATTATGTTATCCTTGTTATCGATAATTGATAACAGATATATGAAAGTTCTCCCCTATCTCCAGGAGAACTTTTTCAAAATAAAGAACGAAAACGCTTGCACAAATAGATAAGAAGCGTAAAATATAACTAGTAATGAAAAATGTTTAGCTTAATCAAGAAAGTTAATCTGGCTAGTAAGCAGTCAAAATAACTAAAGAATGATTTTCGAAAGGGAGACAAATATGCAAAAACATTGGTGGCATAAAGCTACGATTTATCAAATTTACCCCAAGTCGTTCATGGATTCCAACGGTGATGGAATCGGTGACCTCAAGGGGATTACCAGTAAGTTAGACTACTTGCAAAAGCTTGGAATAACAGCACTATGGCTTTCGCCTGTATATGACAGTCCAATGGATGACAATGGTTATGACATCGCTAACTATGAGGCTATTGCAGATATTTTTGGAGATATGAGTGACATGGATGAGCTTTTGGCGGAAGCCAAGAAGCGTGATATTCAAATTATCATGGACTTGGTGGTTAACCATACTTCTGATGAGCATGCATGGTTCATCGAAGCGCGTGAAAATCCAGAAAGTCTTGAACGAGATTTCTACATCTGGCGAGACAAACCTAATGAGTTAGTATCTATCTTTAGTGGCTCCGCTTGGGAATATGATGAGACCTCAGGCCAATATTATCTGCATTTCTTTAGTAAGAAACAGCCAGACCTCAATTGGGAAAATCCACAGTTGCGCCAGAAAGTTTATGACATGATGAATTTCTGGATTGATAAGGGAATCGGTGGTTTCCGTATGGATGTGATTGATATGATTGGTAAAAACCCAGATCAACTGATTGATACAAACGGTCCAAAACTTCACGATTACATCAAGGAGATGAACCAGGCAAGCTTTGGAAAGCACGATCTTCTAACCGTTGGTGAAACCTGGGGAGCAACACCTGAAATTGCTAAACAGTATTCAAATCCAGATAATCAAGAACTTTCCATGGTTTTCCAGTTTGAACATATTGGACTTCAGCATAAGCCAGATAGTCCTAAATGGGAGTATGAGAAGGAGTTGGATGTTTCAGCACTTAAGACTATTTTTAATAAATGGCAAACCGAGTTAGAGTTGGGACAAGGGTGGAACTCACTTTTTTGGAATAATCATGATCTGCCTCGTATTCTCTCAATGTGGGGAGATACTGGTGCCTATCGTGAGAAGTCAGCCAAGGCCTTGGCTATTCTCCTACATCTTATGCGTGGGACACCTTACATTTATCAAGGTGAAGAAATCGGCATGACCAATTATCCTTTTAGAA
>ERZ773037.608-NODE-608-length-19420-cov-8.897186_pt1 | contig 19420 bp, 18 predicted proteins | sample MGYA00511466_ERZ773037 | MGnify/ENA primary metagenome ERZ773037 (study PRJEB29015, sample SAMEA2738146) | human oral metagenome | biome: human oral; feature: human-associated habitat; material: saliva | place: China | collected 2202 ... | reverse complement strand
TTTTGTATGTTCAAAGATATTTTGTCTTATCATCTACTATTCCATCCAAAAATCTGATTTAAAGCAAAATAAAAAGGGATATTCCCTATCCATTTCACTAATTTTTTGATATTTAAACACGCCAAAGCATATGTGAAGCCGGGAGCTGACGAAGGAAAGTTCTACGGATACGTCGAGCGTCTTTATAAGCGCGGCGGATGGATTATTAATGGTCTCGACAAATATCAGCTCGATGGTCAGTTTATCTATGATGAAAAAACTAAAGAATACACTCTCATGCTGAAACACATTTGGGAATTCGCAATGTACGTTGAACCCGACGGGTCATACACCGAAGACAAAAATACGGCTGAAGGGGACGATAACGGCGCTTACATTCTCAAATATTCAGATGGATTTTGGACTGTCGTTGGCTCGCTTTCTCAAGAGCAGCTGAAGGAAAAAGGGCTACTGAAATAACCCCATAACCATTGAGAAGCCACATGTGTTTCGAGAAGCCACTTCTTTGGTGGCTTTTCGAAACACATGTGGCTTCTCGGCGCACAAGTAGGCAGGTAGGTAGGCGCATAGATAGGTATCTGCGCAGGCTTGCCGGGGCACGCGTCCGTGCCCCGCCTCATAACCGGCGGCAGGCCCGCAAACCCACCCCACAGCGGATGGTGACTTCCGTAAAATGGTGTCTATGGCTAAGAAAACTAAAGGTAAGAAGAGCGGCGCAGCAACCGCCGCCGTAGCACTGCTGACCGAGACGAACACCCCCTTCCAGATGCGCGAATACGAGCACGTTGAGGGCGTCACCTCCTTCGGTGAAGAGGCCGCGAAGAACCTCGGCGCCTCCGAGGAGCAGGTGTTCAAGACCCTGCTGATTGTGCACGAGAAGGATTTCGCGGTCGCAATCGTGCCCGTGTCTGGCAAGCTGAACATTAAGGCCGCCGCCGCTGCTCTGGGGTGGAAGAGCGCCTCCATGTGTGACCCAAAGGTCGCTGAGCGCCGCACCGGCTACGTGGTGGGCGGTATTTCTCCGCTGGGTCAGAAGACCCCCTCCCCCACCCTGCTCGATGAGTCTGCGCAGCTTTTTGACACGATCATGGTCTCTGGCGGTAAGCGCGGCCTGGATGTTGAGCTCGCCCCGGACGACCTGCTGAAGCTCACCAACGGCAAGTACGCTGATATCCGCGCGTAGCGGGAATAACCCGCCCGGCCGCGGCGTTATATCAGCTGTAAGAGCCTGGGCAAGAGAGCAAAGTGAAGGAGTCATGATGGGCAACTCGCTACCCGGCGTGGGTGCTATCGCCAAGAACTGGCGTGAAGTCCTCAAGCCTGAAGAGTACGCTGTTCTGCGTGAGGGCGGCACCGAGCGCGCGTTCACGGGCGAGTATTGGAACACCCACACGGAGGGTGTGTATTCTTGCCGTGCCTGCGGTACGGAGCTGTTCCGTTCCGATCAGAAGTTCGATTCGCATTGTGGTTGGCCGTCATTTTTCGCACCGCTGGCTGAGGACCGTGTGCGTTACCTGGAGGATACGACGTTCGGTATGCGCCGTGTGGAGGTGCGTTGCGCGGCCTGCGATTCGCACCTGGGTCACGTGTTTGAGGGTGAGGGCTACCCGACTCCCACGGATTTGCGGTATTGCATTAATTCGGTGTGTCTGACGCTGACCCCCGCTGGTGAAGTTCCGGCCGGTGAATCACAGCCTGGCGATACTCCGGTTGACGAGGCGGAATCCACCGAATAGACCCCGGCGATAAGCCTGGCGATGCCCCCAGCGGGCACGCCGGTGAACCCCTTATTGTGAGTCTCTCTAAATTCGAGGCTTTACGCTCGGGCGGGTAGAATGGCGTAGTGCCTTCGCGGGCACGCCACCCCGCCCGGGCTCGTGTTTGCTCGGGCGTACGCCTACCCGGGCATTTGGCGCATCGTATGGGCGCGTCGAACCAGACAGAGGAAAAGGATTGAGTGCATGAGTACCGCAGCTGAACAGAATGCCGCAGGCACCCCTCAGCTGACCCTTCACGGTATCGAAGTTCCGGACGTTGTTCCTCTGGAGGCCCCTTCCTCACCGATTCCGACTCTCATCACCACTGAGAGCGGTCTGTGTCGTGCCGCTGAGCAGTTGGCGGCGGCGTCCGGCCCGGTGGCTGTTGATACGGAGCGCGCCCAGGGCATCCGCTACGGTTCGCGTGCCTTTTTGGTGCAGCTTAAGCGTGAAGATCAGCTATACCTGATTGACCCTGAAGCGTTTAAGGATTTGCGCATTATTAACGATGCTCTGGCGGATGCTGAGTGGGTTATTCACGCCGCGATTCAGGACTTCCCGAGCCTGGACATGCTGGGCATGCGCCCGAACCGCCTATTTGATACGGAGCTTGGTGCGCGTCTTGCCGGTCTGGAGCGCGTGAATCTGGGTGCGACCGTTGAGGAGTTGCTCGGCTATAAGCTGGCGAAGAAGCACTCGAAGGAAGACTGGTCGCGCCGCCCCCTGCCGGAGTCCTGGCTGAACTATGCGCTGCTGGACGTTGACGTGCTCATTGATTTGCGTGACGCGTTGGAGGATTTGCTCCGCCAGCAGGGCAAGCTGCAGTACGCCCTGGAGGAGTTCGAGTACCTGTGCAAGACCCCGGTGAAGGATCCGACGGATCAGCCGGAGCGTTGGCGTAAGACGAAGGGCCGCACGATGTTGCGTTCGGTCAAGCAGCTGACGGCGCTGCGTAACCTGTGGCATGAGCGTGACTCGCTGGCACGTAAGAAGGACGTTGACGCGAAGCGTCTGCTGCCCGATTCTGCGATTGTGGAGGCGGCACGCACCATGCCGCGTAACGTACCCTCCGTCATGGCGATTCCCGGTTTTCAGACGCGCGGTCTGCGTCGTGAGGGCCCGCGCTGGGTGCGTGCTATTGCCGCGGCGGCACGCGGTGAGAACGCCGTACCGTTCACTTTGCCGTCGACTGCCCCGCCGCCGTTGAAGGCGTGGGAGTCCAAGCGCCCCGAGAACTTGGCGCTGTTCACCGAGGTTCGTCAGGCAATTGATGAGCTGTCGGAGAAGCTGACCATTCCGGCGCAGAACCTGATCACGACCGATTATGTTCGCCGCCTCTGCTGGGAGCCGCCGGCTCGTTTTGATGAGCAGACCCTGCGGGATGCGCTCGCCGAGTACGGTGCGCGTTCGTGGCAGACGGGTCTGGTTGCCCCCGTGATTGCGCCGATTTTTGCCCGCCACCTGGGGTAGATTTCACTAACGCTAAATAGACGTGTGCCGGTTGGGTGTGTTGCTGATGCGACCACCCGACCGGCATTTTGTGTACCTCGGGAGTTGCCTCAGGAGTCGTCTCGGGAGCAAACGCGAACAAAGCTTAGCCTGCTCTCATTCGATTTTTATCCCAAACCGGCATAGGGTGGAGAGAGTACACGAAAGGAACCACCATGCCCGCACCCAACGGATGCTGCCGCTCTCAGAAGGCATGCGCCTCCCCCACTGCATCTGCCGCCGTCGACACCGCAGTCGATACCGCAGAGATTGAATCTTCTGCTCGCGTCTTTTCCCGCCGCGCAACCCTCATCACCGGTGCCGTCGCATCCGGTGCGCTGCTCGCCTCCTGCGCTGAAGGTGACTCCAACGTCACCGCACCCGAAGGCACCGTTGAGGTAGGTTCTGCCTCCGCAGTGGGCGTGGGCAAGGCGGCTAAGCTGACCCACGGCTCCACGACCGTTATCGTCTCCCAGCCCTCTTCGGGCGAATACAAGGCGTTCAGCACCGTCTGCACCCACCAGGGCTGCCAGGTGCAGGTGCAGGACTCCAACCGTATCGTGTGCCCCTGCCACGGCTCCGAGTACGCCGTAGCTGACGGCTCGGTCATTCACGGCCCCGCTGAGGAGGCGCTGACCAGCTACCCGGTGCAGGTGAAGGGTGGCAAGATTTTCGTCAGCGGCACCGCTGAGAAATCCTAAACCCGGTAGTTCAGAATACGTGCAGCAAGGCCCCGCCCATCATGATCGATGGGCGGGGCATCTTGCTGTCTATACTGTGCTTGTCTTTGGGAACAGTTTGTCTTTGAGAGCACCTGCTATTGCGGCACGCTACTGAGAGAATCTCAGACGGCACCACATTCCAGGTACGGCCACTTAGCGGGTGTGGCGCGGCTTCTGGCCCTCTTCACGAGCAAACGGCACCTTATCGCCAGCCAGCTGCGCACGCAGGTCCGCGATAATGGTTTCCGCGGTCAGGCCGACCTCCTCAAGAATCTGCTCGCGGGAAGCGTGCGGAATGAACTCGGCAGGAAGACCCAGCTCGCTCAGCGCGGTATCCACACCAGCCGCACGCATTTCCTGGCGGATGCGCGAACCCACGCCGCCGGAACGCACGCCGTCCTCAATGGTCACCACAATGCGGTGATCACGAGCCAGCTCAATAACCGAAGACGGCACCGGCATGACCCAGCGCGGGTCAACCACGGTGGACTGGATGCCCTCGGCGGCAAGCACCTTCGAAGCTTCCAGAGCCACGCGAGCCATAGCGCCCACGGCAACGAACAGCACGTCACGCTGACCGGTCTCCGGGTGGGGCTCACCGGTGCGTGCCAGCACGTCCACACCGTCGCTGCGACGCTCCAGGGCGGGGATATCCTCGCCCACGGAGCCCTTGGGGTAGCGAATCACGGTCGGTGCGTCGTTGATAGCTACGGCTTCGCGCAGCTCCTCGCGCAGGGTCGCGCCATCACGCGGAGCCGCCAGGTGCAGACCCGGAATGAACTGCAGCATCGCCAAATCCCACATGCCGTGGTGGCTTGCGCCGTCCGGGCCGGTAATGCCGGAGCGGTCCAGCACCACGGTCACGCCCGCCTTGTGCAGGGCAACATCCATGAGCAGCTGGTCAAAGCCGCGGTTCAGGAAGGTTGCGTAGAGGGCAACCACCGGGTGCATGCCGCCGTACGCCAGGCCGGCACTCATCGCCACAGCGTGCTGCTCAGCGATACCCACGTCAATAACGCGCTCGGGGTGGCGCTTCTGGAATTCGCGCAAACCAACGGGAATGAGCATCGCGCCGGTAATACCGACGACGTTCTCCTGCTCATCCGCAATATCCGCGATTTCGCGACCAAAGACACCGGTCCACGACTCGGAGGTGCTGGTCGAAACATCCTCACCGGTCAGCGGGTCAATCTGGCCCACCGCGTGGAACTGGTCGTCCTCATTCGCGCGGGCGGGCGCGTAGCCGTGACCCTTCTCGGTAATGGCGTGCACAATCACCGGGCCGGCATAGTTCTTCGCCGCGGTCAGTGCGTTCTCCACAGCCTGCTGGTCGTGGCCGTCAATGGGGCCCACGTACTTCATGCCCAGGTCTTCAAAAATGCCCTTGGGTACGACGACGTCCTTAATGCCCGCCTTCATGCCGTGCAGGCCGCGGTACACCATCTGACCGACGGGGCCGCCACGCTGCAGACCGATGCGCACCGCATCCAGGGCGTGGTCGTAGCGGTGATCGAGGCGCACACGATCCACCTGCTGCTGCACACCGTGCTTCAGCTCAGAAAGCTGGTTCGCGAAACCGCCAATGGTCGGCGCGTAGGAGCGGCCGTTATCGTTGACCACAATCACGACCTTGCGGGTGCGGTCGGCAGCAATATTGTTCACAGCCTCCCACGCCATGCCGCCGGTCAGCGCGCCGTCACCAATGAGAACCACGGTGTAGCGGTCATTTTCGCCGTTGAGCTTGTGCGCACGAGAAATACCGTCAGCCCACGAAATCGAGCTGGAAGCGTGCGAAGAAGCAATGATGTCGTGCTCAGACTCGCCACGATCCGGGTAACCCGACAGGCCACCCTTCTGACGCAGAGTCTTAAAGGCGTGACGACCAGTCACCAACTTATGCACATAGGACTGGTGGCCGGTGTCGAAAAGAATGTTGTCCTTGGGAGATTCGAAGACACGGTGGATGCCGAGGGTCAGCTCCACAACGCCCAGGTTCGGGCCCAGGTGACCGCCGGTCGCCGACACATTCGTCACGATGAACTGGCGGATCTCCTTAGAGAGCTCCTCCAGCTGCTCGTAGCTGAGGTTCTGCAGGTCCGCCGGAGACTGAATACCCGGGAGCAACTTGGCAGTGGCACCATCGCCAATGCTGTAGTCTGCGGTGGGTGCGCCACCGGCGGCGCTATTCGGGGTCTCCTCCTGCGGCAATGCGTTTTCAGCGGGCATACACCCACACTCCTCAAGGTTGGGGCACGGCTCATTCCGTGCGTTGGTTCTTCAATGATTCTACCGTTTACGGTGCCAAAAAGCAGATTTATGCGCCCGCAGAGCAAGACGCACCGGGTTGAGCGAAAACCGCCTGAAATAACCCCTAGTGGGCAGGCTGGTGAACAACCCAACCCGCCCAACACAGCGATTATTTACTTCTTTGTTACGGCAACTAGCTACGCGCTACGTGGTGCGGCGGCGGCGCGGACGAGGCTTCGCCGGGGCACGCTCAAAAAGCGCCACCGACTCCACATGATGCGTATTCGGGTACATATCAAACGCCCGAAGCTGCACCATATCCCAACCCAGCTCACGCAAAATACCGGTGTCACGACCCAGGGATGCCGGGTCGCACGCCACATACAGAATACGCTTGGGGTCCAGCGCATCCAGGCGTTCCAGGGTGGTTCGGTTCGCACCCTCACGGGACGGGTCGAGGACCACCGCATCAATGGCGGGGATTTCACCAAACTCAAGGGCGGTCTTCAAATCCACCAGGTGGCGTGCCACATCGCCGCGAATCACCTCAATGCGGGTGTTCGCCGAGTTCTCGGTGCGGGAGCAACCATCCGGCGCGAAGTTCGAGCGGGCATCCTTATGGGTCACCGGGGAACCCTCAATGCTGACGACGGTACCCGTCGCGCCCACAGCGTCCGCGAGCGCGGCGGTGAACAGGCCCGCACCGGCGTACAGGTCGAGGGTACATTCGCCTTCCTGCGGGCGGAGCATGGTGAGCATGGTTCCGACCATGGTGGAGGGGGCGGCGCGGTGAATCTGCCAGAAGCCGCCGGCGGACACCTGGTAGCTGAATCGGCGGGAGCCGAAGGTGACTTCTTCGGTGACGGAGCGCAGACCCGCGCCGAGCAGCTGGTCGCCTTCGGGTACGCGGCGGTAGGGGCTGTGGGCGGAGCCGGGGCGGCGGCGCTTGGGCTTGCCGTTGGAGGTGGACTGCGGGGTGAAGAAGAGGGAGATCTTGCGCTTGGCGAGCAGTCCCCAGGCGTCAGATGCCTGCTGTTCGATGTCCTTGGCGACTTCTTCGATGGAGAAGCGCGGGTCGACGATGAACTGCAAGAGGACCCTGCCGCGGGAGGAGACGGTTGCCTCGACTTCGCGTACGCCGCGCAGGTTCAGCTTCTCAAGCTCCAGGTTGCGCAGTTCGGTGGCGGCGAGGGGAAAGTCGATGACCGGTACGGGCTGGGAGGCGCGGTAGGGGTGCATGCCGATGCGCCAGGTGACGGCGGAGTTCTCATTGCCGCCACTGCTCTTCTGGTTACCGGACTCGCTACTGGGCTGGGTGCGGACCTTGGTCACGTTGTAGCGCACGCGGGTACGCCAGGACAGGCCCTCGTTGTTATCGCGCAGGGGTAGCTCTTCAACGATGAGGTTGGTCAGCAGGGGCGATTCGAGGGGCAGGCCGCCCAGTCGGTTGATTTGGGTGCGGACGATATCGGTCTTGTATCGTCGCTGCTCAGCCAGGCTGATGTGGCCGTATTCCATGCCGCCGAGCAGTTCGGGTACGCCGGTTGCTGCGGCGCGTTCCTCTTCGGTGGCGAGCGCATCCGCCTGGATCCAGGGGTGGGGGCGGCGCGCCAGGGAGGGTACGGGTACGGAGATGACGTCTGCGAAGTAGAAGCGGCGCTTGGGGCCGATTGCGGTGATGCGCACTTCTGCCTGTTCGCCGACGATGCCGTGACGCACGAAGATGACGCCCTGTTCGGTGCGCGCTACGAAGGCGCCGCCGTGCGCAGGTGCCTCACAGGTGACGGTGAGGGTCTGCCCGACGCTGTATCCGTCTACGTTGTTGGAGGCGGCAGGCGTGGTAGCAGTGTGAGTCACAGCATTGTCTCCTAAAGAATCACTTAATGTGAACTATTTTACACCGGATTGTACCTTTACTCCGGTTCCGACGCCCCGCAAGGGGCGCTTCATCAGTTGCAAAAGGCAAAGTCCAGGCGCTATGCGGGGTGCTCAAGCAAAGTTGCAGGGCAATTGACCGGGCTGGGCACCGAGCAATTATTTCTAGGCGCTAGGCAATTTTTTCTGGGCACCGAGCAATTATTTCTAGGTACCAGGCGATTATTACGGCTGGCGTTTCTTCTCGCGCGCCACAGCGTCCGCCTCGTGCAGGCGGCCGCGGTACACCGCGTGGCGGTTGCTCTGAATCAGTTCACGGCCGCCACCGGCAGAACGAGTAATCTTCGGGGCGACAGCTGCCGTTTGGTCCTCTGCTTCTACCGTTGATTCTTCGCTGTGTAAACGCTGATCAAAAATCTCATCATACACCTCATCCTCGTGCATCGCCCAGGGCACGGTTGCCGTCATGACGCCCGGCTCGTGCAGAAGCGCCCGCTTGAGGCGGCGCACCGTGCGGCGGTGCAGAAGACGCTGCCACCAATGCTGCACCACGAACTCCGGCAGGTACACCACCAAAATATCGCGGGGCGACTTCTTGCGGCGGCGGCGAATATACGAGACGACCGCATCCACGGTGTTACGGTACGGCGAATCAATCACCGACAGCGGCACCGGAATACCCAGGGCATACCAGCGCTTCTTCACGACTTCCAGAGCGGCGCGGTCGTTGTTAACAGTCAGCGCCTCAATCGTGGAGGGGCGACCAGCACGCGCATAGGACAGGGCGCGAACCGCCGGGCGGCGCACACGCTCCACGTACACGATGGCGTGCACACGGGAAGGCAGTGCCGCCACATCCGCAACGGATTCGGCGTTCAGGGGGATGTCCAGGGCGGCATCCACCGCATCGTAGTGGCGGCGAGTCACAACCATACCTCCAACCATCAGGGCAATCATTCCAAGGGAGAGCCACGCACCGGCGGCGAACTTCGTCACCACAACAATGACCAGCACCGCGGCGGTCACGACCACACCCACCGCAGAGACAGCAATATCACGAATCAGGGCGCGGCGCGGCATCTGCGCGAGGGTAATACGCAGCAGACGCATGCGGTAGCGCACCACCGCAAGCTGCACCAGCACCATGGACAGGCACATACCCACGATGTACAGCTGAATCAGCGAGTACACGTCCGAGCCGAAAACGGTGGTGAGGAAAATTGAGAATGCCGACAGCGCCAGCACACCGTTCGCGTACAGGCCGCGCGATTCCACGCTGCGGAAGAACACCGGCAGGTACTGGTAATCAGCCAGCGACGAGGCAATCACCGGGAAGCCCGTAAACGCAGTCAGCGAGGCGATAATCAGCACGCCCACCGTGGCAAACACCAGCAGCTGCGCGAAGAACGGAACACCCTGATAAATCGCCAAAGCCACCTGGTACAGCGCCGGCTTCTGGTGGAAATACTCCCCCGGCGTGTGCCCGTCAATGAACAAGAAACGGGTCGTATCGTGCACCATGTGCACGCGGGTTGCCGCAGCAAAACCGAGCAGGCTCACCAGCAGAACCGAGGTGATCAGGCCCATCATCATCATGGTGACCGCCGCATTATATTTCTTCGGGCGGCGGAAATACTTCACCGAATTAGAGATTGTAGAAACACCCGAAAACGCCACCAACCCGGCGGAGAAAGAACGCGCCAGAAGCAGAACCAGCGCCAAGCCTTCCATGGCATGATCCTGGTATTCGGGGACAATCACGTAGGTTGCCGATTCAGCCAGCGGCAGAGTACCCGTAGCGGCACGAATCCAACCCACAATGAGGGTGACCCCCAACAGCGCCAAGAAAACGTACAGCGGCCAGTACGCAATCTTTCCCAGTAGCTGCACGCCGCGCAACGCAAACAGCGTCAGGGCAACAATGAGCAACACCGCAATGAGGGTGCGCCAATCCTGAATCTGCGGGTACAGCGCCACCAAAAACGAGGACGCCGAAGACATCGAAACCGCCACCGTGAGTATGTAGTCCATCAGCGAGGATGCACCCATCACGATCGAGGATAGCGCACCCAGCTTGCGGTGCACCAGCTGAATATCGCCCTCGGAGGCAATCTGATTAATGTTGTAGCGGTAGGTGCCAATCACCAGCAGACCCACCATCGCCACACCCAAACCAATCCAGGGCGAAAAAGCGAGCGCAGAGGCACCCGCGGCGGCAAGGGTCAGAATCATCTGGTCGGCGGCATAGGCGACCGAGGAAATACCGTCGGCACCGAAAAGAGGCAGGGCGTAGCGCTTCGGCAGCGCGACTGCCGAAAGATTTCGCGTGCTGACCGGCTGACCGGTCAGGGCGATGCGCATCTTATCCCAACGATTCCTCACGCTGTTAAGGCTATCGGTCGCGGCTTCAAAGCTCAATTTTATTCAGCCGAATAGTGGGCATTGCGAGCGGAATATCACGGAGCCTCGGCGCGGAACCTCACCCGCCCATTACACTGGTAGAGGTAGGCGGTAACGCCTTATCGACACAAAACATCAACACATTCGGAGGGTTGTATGCCTCACTTCGTCATTATGGGTGCCGGACGCGTGGGCGTCATGTTGGCGCGCACTCTGGAAGCTTCGGGGCATACGGTCGCCGTCATTGACCAGGACGAACGCGCTTTCCAGCCGTTGCGTAAGGGCTTTGAGGGTCGTCTGGTGACCGGTGTCGGCTTCGATGCGGACACCCTCAAGCGTGCCGGTATTACCGAGGCGTACGCTTTTGCCGCCGTCTCTTCGGGCGATAACTCGAATATTATTGCCGCCCGTGTGGCACGCGAAATGTTCAAGGTGAAGAACGTTGTGGCGCGCGTGTACGACCCGAACCGCGCCGAGTTCTTCCAGCGCATGGGTATTCCCACGGTCGCTTCGGTGCGCTGGTCCACCGACCAGGTGCTGCGCCGTCTGCTGCCCGAGCAGGCGCTCAAGGGCGACTTCCGTGAACCCTCGGGCCGCCTCATGCTCACCGAAATTCCGCTCGACGACGGTTGGGCAGGCCACGCCCTGACCAGCATCGAAAGCGCCGCCGGGGTGCGCATCGCCTACATCACCCGCTTCGGCGAGGGCATGCTCCCCCGCCCCGACAGCGCCTACCAGCAGGGCGATAGCGTACACGTCATGATGCGCACCGACGACGTTGCGGACGTAACCCGCATCCTCTCCCGCCCGCCGCGCGTTGAAGACGAAGAAGCAGAGGCTGAGGGGGACTACGCCCCCGCCTCGGGCCACCGCAAGCATCCGCACCGCAAGCATCCCCACGCCCCGAAGAAACCCGCCGAGCAGAAGCACAACGACGGCCCCGTCATCGAGCATGAATTCCACCTCGGTGACACTCCCCCGGAGCTGCCCGACCCCCTCGAACTCATCGGCCGCCATCGTGACCACTCGAAAGGTGAGAAGTAAGTGAAGGTCCTCATTGTTGGTGCCGGTTCCGTGGGCGCCTCCATCGCTAAAGAGCTCATGATGAACGGCCACGACGTGACCATCATCGACTCCAAGCCCGAAGTCAAGAAGCGCGCCGATCTGCCCGGCGTGCGCTGGCATATTGGTGACGCCTGCGAACTGTCCGTACTGCGCCAGGTGCACCCGAACAAGGCGGACGTGGTCGTTGCCGCAACCGGTGACGACAAAGCAAACCTGATGGTGTCCCTGCTGGCTCGTAGTGAGTTTGGTGTGCCCCGCACCGTGGCGCGTGTGAACAACCCGCGTAATGAGTGGCTTTTTGATGACTCTTGGGGCGTGGACGTTGCCGTGTCCACCCCGCGCCTGATGACCGCCCTCGTCGAGGAAGCCGTGGAAGTCGGCGACGTGGTGCGCCTGCTGACCCTGCAGGCTGGCGGCGCGACCCTTGCCGAGTACACGGTGCCGGACGGCCACCCCGTCATTGGTTACCGCGTGGACCACGTGCAGTGGCCCGTCGATACGGTGCTCACCGCCATCCTGCGTGACGGTGCGCCGATCCCGCCCAGTGCGGATGTGGCGATTGAGGGCGGCGACGAGCTGTTCTTCATCACGACCATCGCCGGTGAGGACCAGATTCGCGCGCTGTTCGCGTAGCGTTTATACGTAAGTTTTGAGGAGGCGAAAGCCCTGGTCACCCATACGGGTACCAGGGCTTTCGCCTACTTTTATGAAGCTATTTCGTGAAGTTGCGGGGCGTGCCTTAGCGGTTCCCAGAACCTTCATGACCTTCAGGGCCTTCAGACTCTACGGTTACCTCAGCTTCTTCAACATCCGGTGCTTCAGTGTTCAGCGCCTCCTCGGGAGCCGACACACGCCACGCCAGCCACACGCCCAAAGCGTACAGCGGCAGGCCCATAATCAGGCGGGTCGCGCCCAGCGCCTCCACATTATTCGCGAAGTACAGGGGCACCTGCACGGCAAGGCGCAGCATCATCAGCACGGTAATAATCCAGGTCGCCAGCATGTACTGGCGCAGACGCACCGGGTTCTGGCGCCAGCTCAGCGCCTCACCACGAATGACCGCGAAAATCAGACCCATCAGCGGCCAACGCACCAGCATCGACAGCAGATACGCCAGAATGTACACGCCGTTCGTCCAGAAGCCCACCACAAAGTAGTCGCTCGCATTACCGGTACGGTACGCGGCAAACGCACAAATCGCCACGCCCACCAGACCGGTCAGCGCACTCACCAGCTTAGAGCCCTGCACCAGGCGAATCAGCGTGAACACGCCCGCCGCAGCCAACGCCGCAATCAGGGACAGGTTCAGTTCCTTCGTCACGGTGAACAACACCAGGAACGCCACAGCGGGCAGGGAGGATTCCACCAGGCCGCGCCAGCCGCCGATAGCGTGCAGAATATCCACATCACCGTTGGCGGTACGGCGCATATTCGCGCCCATGGAGGCGCTCAGGCTCTGCGCCAGCTGATTCTCCTCCCGCGCCGGGGCATCTGCGGGGCTAGGTGCGGGGTTAGCGTTCGGATCGGGCTGGGTCGAAGACTGCTCAGCGCTCATAGTTTCCCTTCTCCACAAAGAATTGCGGCACAATCTCATAGCGCGGGTTATAAATCACCGGCTGATGCGCCCTCACAGACACCACCCCGGAACAGCGCAGTAGCGCACCGGCATGCACGCCGGGCACCATCTGCTGGCCCTGCCACTTGAGCATGACCCTATCCCCCGGATTGAACGGCGCATATGGCGGGAAAGACACCTCGTGCGGCTCCTGCACCGCCACGGTCGCCAAAGACGCCGTGTTCAGGTGGTGCTGCTTCTCGGGGTCCTCGGACTCCTCCTCGAAATCCTCACCGGGCGGCTCCACAATCGGCATACCAATCAGCGCCAGCGGGCTCGACCATTGCAGCGGCTTCGACTTAGCCACCACCAGCTCGGCACGGTACATCGGCTTATCCTGGGCGGTCGGCAACCACACCTGCTCCACGCGTCCGGCAAGGCGTACGCGAAAGCGCTCGGGGTACCCGGGAGCAAGAATCTGCTCCTCAGGAACCGCGAGCGCACTCGGGTAGTTCGAGAACTCAGGCATTAGCCAATCTCGGTAATCTCAGGGCCGCGGCGAGGCATCGGGCGCAGCTTGCTGTGCTCGTTCTCGGTTTCTTCCTCGACGGCGGGCTCTTCCTCAGCCGCAGCGACCAGGTCGGCGGGCAGAGTCATGGGCAGCAGTTCACGCGGCGGGCGCGGGTCGTCGCCACGGTCCACCACGACGGTGCGGAATACTTCCTCCACGGAGGCGGCAGCCTTGTCGTCACCGAGCACAGCCGCGCCGGAGATGACGCCGCGCAGGAACCAGCGGGGGCCGTCCACACCCACGAAGCGGGCGATGCGCTCGCCGGGCTGACCGTCCGGGGTTACGGCGGGCAGGCGGGTCAGCATCTCGGCGCCGAATACGCCGGCGTAGATTTCGACAACGCCGCCCTGGGAGGCGACGGACTCGGTCAGGTCGTGACGGATGTCGTCCCAGATGCCGGTGGTGCGCGGTGCGGCGAATGCCTGCACCTGCAGGGTTGCGCCGTCGCGGGTGATGGTTGCGGCAATCACCGCGCCGGTTGCGTCGTCAGTTTCGAGGCGCAGGTTCATGCCGTCGAGCAGCTTGATGCGCAGCGCACCCAGGTCGACGTAGTCTTCGAGGTCTTCGGCGGTGACTTCTTCAATGTCGTGCGGGCCGTTGACGCGGTCGTACTTGATGACCTCGGGAGAGTTCTCCTCTTCCTTCAACTCCTCAACCTCGACGTTGGTCTCCTCAATCTCTTCGGCGACAGCCTTGTCGATGGCGGCCTTTTCAGCCTCCTCGGCGCGCTTCTTCTTGCCAAATCCGAACATGGTATTCCTACTTTCACCGCACGCAGGGTGCGGGGGTTTCTTCTCTTCTCTCGTACGGCAATCGCGGTGAGAGCAGACTAGTGGATTCCGCTGGAGCCGAAGCCGCTGGAGCCGCGTTCGGTCTGTTCCAGTTCATCCACCACGGTAAAGGTTGCGTGCTCGTACTTCTGAATGACCAGCTGGGCGATGCGGTCGCCGCGCTGCACGTGGAAGGACTTGGTCTTGTCAGTGTTGAGCAGGGTGACCATCAGCTCGCCGCGGTAGCCGGAATCAACGGTGCCGGGTGCGTTCACAATGGTGATACCGTTCTTGGTCGCCAGGCCGGAGCGCGGATGCACCAGACCGACGTAGCCTTCGGGCAGGGCGATTGCCACGCCGGTGGGGACGAGGGCGCGTTCGCCCGGTTCCAGCTCGAAGTCGATGCGGGAGCGCAGGTCAGCGCCGGCGTCGCCGGGCTTTGCGTAGGCGGGTGCGGGCAGCTCGGGGTCGAGCAGCTTAATGTGGACGTTTACGGGGGTCATCATGGTCAATACTCTAACCTTTCGCGGGTGTCTGTGCCATCACCTCGCGCTGTGTTGAGGCTCTACTGCGGGGTGTTTTCGTTACGTGTTCGCGTTGAGCACGTGCCACAGCGTGCCGTGTTGGGGGGGGGGCGAACGCGGCGCTGTTCTTGCGCACGCTTTCACATACGCGCTTTCACATGCTCAACGGCACATACTCAACGGGGCGGGTGCACTCGGCACTCGCCCCGTCATGAGGTGTATGTCGGGTGGGTGTTAGCCCTTCCCTAAAGTTTTAGCCCTCGCACTCGATGCAGTAGGACAGGCCGCCCTCTTCGCGTGCAATCTGCGAGCGGTGGCGCACCAGGAAGCAGGATGCGCAGGTGAACTCGTCGTCCTGAGCGGGCAGCACAACAACGTTCAGCTCCTCGTTGGAGAGGTCAGCACCGGGCAGCTCGAAGCTTTCTGCTGCGCTGTTCTCGTCTTCGTCCACCGCACCGGACTGCATCTCGGAACGGCGGGCGTTCAGCTCCTCGTAGGACTCTTCGTTCTGCTCTTCGTCCTGCTTGCGAGGTGCATCGTAATCAGTTGCCAAACTTTCACGCTCCGTTGGTTCTGTGGCTGTGTGTTGGACTAGGCCACGCTGGTTTATTGAGTGCTCTAGGTGCCGCTGGCGTGTAATTAACCCCGACGGCATGCCAGGTATTGTTCACCATTGGCACCCTATTTGTCTAATCCTGGGTAGGCTTTGGACTGTTTAGGCGTCACATTCTATCTTTTTCGGTGCGGAAAGTACATGTTTTTTTGGTGAAAATCCCGCCTCCGCTACTGATTTACCGCGCTTTCACGGTACCCTGGTAGGTAGTTTGCGTTCCGTGCAACACATTCACGAACGCGTCCGGTTCACCTATGGAGGTTCTCATGCTTGAACTGCGTCTGATTGGCGTTCACGATGACGGCGAAAATCTGGTGCTTGAGTCTGCTGACGGCACCCGCTTCTTACTGCCGATTGACGCGAACCTGCGCACGAGCATCACCAAGGCTCGCCGTATTCAGCCCGCCCGCGGTCTGGGCGCTAAGGGCACCTACGGTCCGCGCGATATTCAGACCCGTTTCCGTCAGGGTGCCTCCGTTGAGGAAATCGCTGAAGAGTCCGGTTGGGAGCCGGAGCGCGTGCGCCGCTACGAGTGGCCGATCGTTGCTGAGCGTGCCCACATTATTCGTGCCGCTCAGAGCGTGAAGATTGGTCGCCGCAGCTCCGCTTCGGGTACCGCACAGATTCCCGTGACCTTGAGCGCCCGCATTGAGGAAGTCTCTGAGCGTTACGGTTTTGAGGACGCAACCCAGGACTGGACCACCCGCCAGCAGGAGAACGGCCAGTGGCGCGTTGAGGTTGATATTGCGCTGAAGGATTCGGTGCGTCAGAACCTGCCCGCGCAGGTCGTCTTCCCCGCACGTTGGGTGTACAACCCGGCGAACCAGGGCCTGTACGCGTCGAATGAGGCGGCGTACTTCCTGATGGGCAATAGTGAGGACGCTGTTGCCGCCGCCGCGAAGAAGGCTCCCGTGGAGGTTCCTCCCGCCCGCCTGCCGAAGGCACCCGAGCCCGCACCGGCACCCCTTACTTCCTCTGAGAGCGCTGATGAGCGTAAGCTCAAGGAGCTTCTGGAGCGTGCCCGCTCGGTGCGCCCGGCACAGGTTGAGGAGCCCGAGGTGTTCGTGCACCGCGAGCCTGCCCAGCCCGCTGAGCCTGTAGCACCGGCTGCGCCTGTTGCGTCTGCGCCCGCTACCCCGGCAGCACCTGCGGCTCCGGCGGCGCCCGAGCCCACCGCAGAAACCACCGTGGAAACCACCGACCCGCTGGCTGTGGATTCGGAAGCACCCGCTGAATCCGTTCCGGTCGAGTCCTTCACCCTGGCGGCACCCATCGAGGACGCACCCGCAGCTGAGGCTGCTGAGGCACCGGCTACTGAGGCACAGCCTGAGCCTGCACCCGCAGAAGCAACTCAGGCATCCGCAGAGAAGCCCAAGCCTTCCTCGAAGAAGCAGCGCGTGAGCGTTCCGGCATGGGATGACATCATCTTCGGTAGCCGCAAGTAAGCGACCACCCTCGCGCCGCCTGTTCAAGGCATCTATACATACGAAAACCGCTGGTTATTCACCCGAATAACCAGCGGTTTTCTATGCCCTCTGATGTTTTAGAAGACTAGTACTTTAGAAAGTCTTGAGCATGCGCAACGGCACCAGACGCTCAGCATCCGTGAGCGAACCGTGCTGACCCACCATGTGCAGGGCACGCTCCTGATAGTGGCGCATATCGTACAGCGCCCAGTCGTCGCGAGCGCACACCATCAAATCGCCAATGCGGCCGCGCGCCGCATCCGTAATGACCGGGCCAAAGTAGCCGGCGCGTATCAGTTCGCGAGAATCAATCACCCAGGCGCGCTCGCCCCAGTACTGCGCCCAACGCTGGGCGGTGGCGGTGCGTGCCGCCTCCGAAGTGTCTTCGAGGTACAGGTGCACGGCGCGAGGTTCGCCGGCGGTCATTGCGATGTTGCGGGTCAGCTCCTCCACGCCAGAGTAGTCGATGCGCTGATGCTCGGGCACGTTCACCATGCCGTGATCGGCGGTCACGAAGAGTGCCGCCCACGCCGGGGCGCGCTCCGCCAGACGCTTCAGCGCCGAGTTCAGTTCCTCCAGCTGCTGCAGCCATTCGTCGCTGCCCACGCCGTAGCGGTGGCCCGCCGCGTCAATCTCGCCCCAGTACAGGTACACGGTGGTCGGGGTGCGGCTGGAGAGCGCCTCCAAGGCGTAGGTGACGCGGGCGTTATAGCCGACGGCATCCACGAAGTCGCCGCCGCGCAGCGCCGCCTCGGTCAGGCCGGTACCGCGGTACTTACCCAACGAAATGGTGAGCACGCGGCGGTTCGTATGGTGGCGTTCCAGCACGGTCGGCAGCGGCTGCCAGGCGTGCGGGTCCACCGTCTGATCCCAGCCGGACAGGTGGTTCATGACCGAGCCCGCTCCCCCATTACCAGCCGGGTTGCGCACCTCGTAACCGGCGATGCCGTGCGCGCCCGGTGCCGTACCGGTACCCAACGAGGTGAGGGAGGCGGCGGTCGTGGTGGGGAACGCGGCGTCCAGCGGGCCCAGGTTCAGGGTCTTGCGCAGGGCGGGCGCGTAGCCGCCGTAGCTGTTGATGAGCTGCTCGCCCAGGCCGTCCACCATGACCACGCAGGCGTGACGGAAAGACGCCGGGTCAACGTCCTGCTCCGCGAGGCGACCGGCAAGGTTCAGCGGGTCGGCTACGGAGTTGAACGCCGGGTCGGAATCCAGCGCGTGCGCCGGGCGCGCCAGGCTTCGCTGAGCCACCAGAGAGGAGGCGGACTCCAGCACATCGGCGATGCTATTGCTGCCGTAGGCGGGCGCGGGGGGCAACGGCGCGCCCAGAACATCGTGCAGAGTGGGCTGTTCGGTGCGGGACGGGGCCGTCATAGGTTCCTCTCGGGTCTCTCTCGGGGTGTTTATCGGCGGGTGGCGTACATGCGGGCACGGTGCAGAGCACGCGCAAACTGCTGCGCACGCTGAACCGACTCCGGGCCGTCAGCGGTCGCAGAAACACGCACCGCAATGTCCTCGCGGCGCGCATCGCCGGTGAAGCCGTGGTCGGCATTGCACTGCGGATCCTGGCAACCGGCAGGAGCCAGTTCCATGTGCAGCGAACCGGTCCAGGCGATCTGGAAGGAAATCTCAGTCGGGGCGGTGCTACCGGCGTTGTACGCCTGCGGCTGGCTGAAACCGTAGCTGATGGTGACCGCGTTCAGGGCGCTCAGGTGCACCGCCTCCACGCTCACATGCGCCACGGTGCCCTGCGCGTCACCCTCAAGGTGCTGATCGTCCAGGTGCGCAAAGATGACGTGCTCACCGCAGAGCACCATCACGGTGATGTGGCGGTGAAAATCATCGCGCGAGAAGTGGGTTTCATGCTGTACGAAGTGTGCGTCCGGGTTCATGCCTGCCAGCGCGTCATCCACCACTTCCAGCACGAGGTCGGGGTAGAAACCGGCATGCTTAATGTCTGCGACCAGCTGCTCGCGTTCGGGGGTGGTGGCGTACATCGTACCTCTTTCGTGCGGTGCCCTCATGAGGCGACGTCGGTCGGCGCACACGATGAAGGCGGTTAGGTATTACTCCCCTCTACCTTAGAGGGTTCTAGCCGGGCTGTGCTACTTGACCACGCTAATGCATGCGCATATGACGGCGTGCGCTCCCCCGGTACGCTTCGGTTACTGCCCGCGACCGGCTTAGCACACCCCACAGATGACGCTGACCAGCCAGCCCGTCTGGCCCGCTCCCACCCGCTAAAATAGGAGGAGCGAAAACACACCGACACGAGGAGATATATGGCTCGCCGATCCAAATCCGCCGTCAGCGACTACCCGGTGGATGTGGTAGAGAATATCGTCGACATCGACGTATCCGCCGAGA
>ERZ773037.607-NODE-607-length-19468-cov-11.934683_pt1 | contig 19468 bp, 16 predicted proteins | sample MGYA00511466_ERZ773037 | MGnify/ENA primary metagenome ERZ773037 (study PRJEB29015, sample SAMEA2738146) | human oral metagenome | biome: human oral; feature: human-associated habitat; material: saliva | place: China | collected 2202 ... | reverse complement strand
AAGCGCCCATAGACGCCGCAACAATCTGCACAGACTGAAAGAAGTCTGCTCGGACGCGTTCAACGCCCTCACGGACGAACTGCCGGGTGTTCTGTTCAGTAGTGCGTAGAATGTCTGCGAATCGTGCCATGGGCACCATCATACCGGCGCGGGTGCGGTGCACAAGGGGGTAGGGGAGTGTTGGGTTGAAGTGTGAGAGACCCCGCGCCCTGTACTTGCCCGTAGCCGCGCTGTAGCCGCGTTTTTCGAGGAAATCTAATAAAGCCGCTGTTCGAGCCCCCGTTACGCAACCTAGCCGCGCAGGCGGCGCGCCACCCTCGCCAGCAGACCCGGCTGTGCGGGTGCTTCAGAAGATGACTCAGGCTCAACGGTGACGGGGCGCGTTTCTTCGGCACCGTGCGCGCTGTGAATACCGTGCGCGCTGTGCCCGCCACCGATTGCGCGGGCACGTTCGAGCTGCCGGCGGTGCTCGGCGTCCCAGGAGTGTGCCCGGTCAGACATTGCCCACTCGAACCCCGCGGTGAGGGAGGTTTCGGTGAAGAGATCGCGGGCGGCACGGACGGTTGCACCCAACGGCTCGGGGAGCGCCGGGACCTGCTCCACGGCGGGGAAAGGCGCGGGTGCTTCTGCGTTGCCGCGAGCGTCTGCCTCGCCGTGAGTTTCTGCATCAGGCGCAAGAATCTGCGCGAGCAGGTAAGCACGTTCGGCGCGCAGAACCTCCAGCAGCTCGGTACGGCGTGCATCCGATGCCACCGCCGCGTGCCGCAAGGCGGCGGCAACCATCAGCTCGGGAACACCACCGGCGAGCATGCCCAACGGCAGGGTGAACTCGCCCAGACCGTACAGGCTCAGGGCGCCACCCGCACGCATCTGCGTGAAGGCATCCGGTACGAGGGCGAGCACGGGAATACCCGCCGCGGCGGAGAACACCGCCGGATGGTAGCGGCTGGTCAGCGTGAACGCCGCCGCACGGTGCACGGTAACGCTCTGGTCGGCGTGCAGAATCGGCAGCAGGGTCGCCGGGGTGGAGGGGCTGAGCCGCTCAGCGATGCGCTGGTGTACCTGAATATCGCCGCTTTCGGGGTTCTGCGGGTCGCCAAAATGGCTCAGGAACACGGGCGCGTAGCCGTGCTCGCGCCACATGCTATCGAGCAGACACGCAATCTGCTGCGCCTGCTGTTCGGTGCACTCGTTGACGGTGACGCACACGTAGCACTCGGGTAGCTCATCCAGTGCCTGACCTGCGGAAACGCCCTCCGCATAGTGCAGGGTACGCGCAGGGGAAGCCGCCAGGTAGTCGGTGGCATCGTCCACGCTCAGGCGCGCGTCAATACCCCGCTCACGACACCAAGCGAGGGAAGAACGTTCGCGCACCGTCACCGAACGGGCGGTGCGCAGCATGCGCTCCAGAACCTGCGCATCGTGCGGGTTCAGGACCGGGCCCAGGGACTGGCCGGTCACGTACACGGGCACGCCCGCATGCTCGGCGGCACGCACCGCGGCGGCACGTTCGTAGAGCAGCCAGCCGTAGCGGGAGTTGAGGTTGCCGCCGCCGGAGACCACGACGGCATCCATGGCGGCGATAGAATCGGCAAACTCCACCATGCGCTCAACGGTCTGCTCCAGCGGATGCAGCACCTCCGGTAGCGCCTGCACCTGCGGCAGAGCCACCAGCTCGGTGATGGAGGGGCGCTCCCGGCCGGCGTGCAGCTGTGCCAGGATGCACTCAAGCGCCGCGAGGGTCAGCTCGCGTTCAGCCGGGGCCCAGGGGAAGAGGAAAAACGGCAGGTACTCGTAGGGTGCGCCCACCTCATGATTTACCACCTCACGATTTACCGCCGCGCCGATATAGCGCGCCGAATGCCCCACATCGCGGGTCATGAGGGTGACCGCCGCGCCGCCTTCGGAAAGCGCCTGAGCGCTCGCGATGGTCATGGCTTCGTCACCCACGTGGTAGGTGTGCTGGCCGATATCGCCAATGACGAGCACGCGCGGTGTTGTAGAAGGCAGCGCTGTAGAAGAATGATTGTTCTCTGTCACGGTTACGCGCCCTTCTGCTCTGCCGACCCGGTCTCAGTCGACTCAGCCTCAGTGCCGCGACGAACCAGGGACCGCTGATTGAGGGAACGCTTCGCCAAGGAACGCAGCGCGCGGCCCGGGGTGCGCAGGTGCTTGAGGACCCGCAGGCGCTCCTCAATGCTCTGCTGGCGGCTCTCAATAGCCTGCTGACGAGCCTCGATACGCTCCAGGCGGCTCTCGATAGAGCGCAGAATGTCCAGGGATTCGCGGGTCAGATCGTGCCCGTCAATCACGCGGCGCTCCAGGTCAGCCGCCAAATGTGCCTGGTACAGGTACGCACCCGGTCGGGCACCCGCCTGCAGATCCTCACGGATAGCGCGGGCACGCACCATCGAATCGAAGCGGGCATGCTCAGCCTGACGCTTCACGCTGTTCGCCTCGGCGCCCTCCGCGTCGGGGCGCAGCGACCAGTATGCCAGCGGCTCATCCACCAGCAGAATATCCGCAACGGAGGCGGCACGCATGTTGAACTCCCAGTCGCCGACCACCGGCAGGGACTCGTCGTAGAAACCGACCAGCTCGTGCAGGCTGCGGCGGTAGAGAATGCCAATCGGCACGGCACGGTTCGTGCGGAACAGGAACTGCAAACCGACGCTGGGCAGGCCGTCGTGGAAAATACGTTCCTCGTACACCTCGAACTCGCCGTCGGCGTTCTTGCGTTCGTACCGCTCCACAACGCGGGTGGTGCACATGAGCGCGCCGCTTTCTTCGAGCGCCGCGACGGTGCGTTCCAGGAACTCGGGTGCCCACAGGTCGTCGTCATCGTGAATCGCCACGTACTCGGAGGTGGTCGCCGCCAAACCGGCGTTGGATGCCGCCTCCATGTTGTCGCCGGCGGTGGTCAGCAGCTGCACGCGGTCGGAACCCAGCGGGGAAGCCTCAATGACGGCGCGGGTTGCCTGCTCGTCGCCTCCATCGTTAATCACACAGACCGTGTAGTCGGTGAAGGTTTGCTGCGCAATGTTCTCCAGCGCGCGGCTCAAGAAGCGGGGGCGGCCCTTCGTGCGGACCAGAATAGCTACGGTAGGGGAAGACATAACCACAATCAGTCGAGGGTGAGCGGGCCCGTGCCAGCCCAGGAACTCAACCCATTATGAAGGTGTGCACTGTTCAGACTCAACCCGCCACCCGTCCACGCCGCAGCAGCAGGCACACAGAGGCATGCACCGCCCCTAAAAACTAGCTGATGGACTGTAGCGCCACCATCGCCAGCACACCGAGCACAAAGCACGCCGGAATGGTTACCAGCCACACCAGAAGAATCTGCAGAACAATCCTGGATTTCAGCGCGTTAAAACGCTGGTTCACGCCCGCGCCGAGCGCCGATGCCGTCGCCAGATGCGAGGAGGAGAACGGCACCTGCAGCAGGAAGTAGCCGAGCACCTGCACCACCGCGGTCGTACCCTGAGCGACCGCGCCACGGAACGGGTCCAGGCGCACCATCTTGTAGGCGAAGGTGTAGCCGATGCGGCGGCCACCGGTCAGCGTACCCGCACCCAGGCTGAGGGCAATAATGAAGGTGCCCAGCAGCATCCCGCCCCAGGTAAGGGATTGAATCAGCGCCGGATCCATGATGCGTTCGCTCAGTAGCGCCCACAGCAGCAGGTACAGGTAGCCGGTCTGCAGGCCGTGGAGCAGCGAAATTGCGGAGGCAGACACCGCCAGCACCTCGCGGGCATGCTGATTCACCAGGCGCGGGTTATGGCCGACCACCAGCCGGTAGAACGGCACCACCATCAGCCAGGACAGCAGAAAAATGAGCGGCGGCAAGTAGAAGAGCGGCAACAGAGTCGCCCCAAAAATATGCGGCAGGAATGCGAGCGAACCGAACCCCTCAGCGGCGCTGTCAATCCTCGTTTGGGTCCACCAGCTCACACCGGCGAGGGCACCCACCAGCGCGTGGGTCGAGGAGGACGGCAGCCTCAGGAACCAGGTGAGCACACCCCAAATAGCGCAGACCAGCAGCGACGCAACGATACCGTTCAGGCCGGTGATACCCTCCGGGGCGCTCACCCACGAGGCGGAATACTCACCGAGTAGCAGGAACGCACCGACCACGCCGAGCACGTTGAAGAGCGCGGCAAGGTACAGGGCGGAGTGCTCGCCGAGGGCGCGGGTACGCACCGGAACAGCGACGGAGTTGGAGGCGTCGTGCACACCGGTAACGTAGACCGCGGCAATGAAGGCGCAGCAGGCTAGAAGACCCAGGAGCATTAGGATTCCTGAACGATAATGCGGCCAATTTCGGCGGACACATCACGCATAGCGTTGGAGGCGGCGGTCAGCTGCGCCAGGAAGGTGGCGTAGCGGCGGTACCGTTCGGGGGTGTAGCGTTCGGCAATGTACGCGTCGTATTCTTCGGCGGTGCGCAGTGCCTGGCGGGAGATGCGCAGCATGTCCATCCAGTAGTTGTCGAGGCCGCGAATATCGGCAAGTTTGGGGATGACGGCGGCGGTCAGCACCGCCTGACGCTGAATAATGTCCAGGATTGAGGTGATGTGCGTGGCGAAGCCGTCAATGCTGTGCAGGGACAGCACGTGCGCGGCGCTGGTGAGCTTCTCGACGGCGTTGGTGAGCTTGCGCGCCAGCGTGTACAGGTCTTCACGCGGGATGGGCGGGGAGAAGGAGCTGCGCACCTCGGTGAGGGTGCGGAACAGCAGGTTCGTGGAGTCTGCCTCGTGGGTGAGCATGCGTTCGAAGAGTTCGGGGTACTCCGCGACGGGGGAGCCGACCATTTCAGAGAGCAATGCCGCCGCCTCACCGACCTGCGCTGAAATTTCAGCGAGGGAGGCGAGGGATTCGTTGGCGTGGGGGAAAAGTCGGTGCAGCATAGTTCCCAGTCTAACCAGTATTGGGTGCTGCGGGTGCGCATAGCCCGTGGGTATCTCACGAGCGCTCAACCTGCACACGTTAGTGCGCCGCCCTGCAAACGTTATAGCGCCGACCCGTTCGCGGTTGCCCGTGACGGTTTTAAACAAAAACGGTGGGGGTCGATTTCTCGACCCCCACCGGAACGTTTAGGGATGTCGGGTTGGGAGCGCCTCTCGGCGGAAGGCCGCTCGAAGCGGCTAAAGATTTGGAGCCCGGGGCTACCTATTAGCAACCCGACATCTTGTAATTATTATCCACCTGTACCCGGCACAGAGTCAATTAGAAATAGGCTTTTCACGCCTTTGCGACCCAATGTGGAACCTGTGCCAATTCGCGGCACGAACCCGCATTTTTAGGCGCCTAAACGGTGCAGAAGACTAGAATGCTTCGAGGTTGGTCTGTGTTTTTTCCTGTGCAGATTTTTCCTGCGCAGAATCAGCCGCCGAAGCCCCGTTAGCCTGCTGCTGGCCAGCCTCAACGGCACGCAACTGGGCGGCGACCGCCTCCAAATCGTGCGCGATCTGCTCCATCTGCTGAGCCTGACGCGGCAGACGAGCACGACGTTCCACCGCCTCACGCTTCACCTCGTGGCTACCCGGAACCGAACTATCCTGCCCGGCAGAGCGCGCATAATCGGTGCGAATACCCAACGCCACCACGTGCGCAAACGCCGCGCAACGTTCCATCGCAATGTCCATATCGCCGGTGTACAGGCCCGCCAGAATTTCATCAATCGTGCGGACCACCTCCTCGGCACTCGGCGGGTCGGGAACACCCGCCACCACGTGCGAACGGTAGTCCTCCGCCATGCCCAGCTCAAAGGCGCGGCTCACTCCGCGCGGCGAACGATGCACCACATCCCGCAGCCAGTACATACGCCACAGTGCACCCGGCAGGGAGTGGGCGCTCGCGTGCGACCAGAGTTCGGCAAGCATCTCAATACCGTAGTCGTCGGTGAAGCTGACGAGCCGTTCGGTCATCTGCTCGTCGGTGCCGCGTCCGCGCATCAGCAGGATGCGTGCGGAGGCGTGCGCCGCCTCTTCACGTGCGGCGGGGTCCATGCCGCCTTCGTGGCGTTCAAATTTCTCGGCGGAGTAGAGGACGGGGCGGTGGTGGGTGCGGTGACGTGAGCGCCCGGAGGCGCCGGTTGATGTTGCGGGTGTAGACATAGGATTTCCCAGTGTACCGTTCATCGGCTGGGAGTCGGTAGTGTATAGTATTTCTATCTGCACACTTTCAGTTTTGTGTGGATAGGAGCGCCTTTAGCTCAGTCGGTAGAGCTACGGACTTTTAATCCGCAGGTCGTGGGTTCGAGCCCCACAGGGCGCACTAGCCGACCCGTCGCCTCCCGCTTTGCGGGGGTCGGCGGGTTTTTGCGTCTTCACCCTCATGCGCGGGGTTTTACCCCCGTGCCTATCCCGTGTGGTGGGGCGTGTCCTGCCGGGTTGACCTGGCAGTTTTTGATTCGTGTACGTTGACCCGAAAAGATGAGGAAACCCCGTGAGCGTCACCATTAAGAACCCCGAAGAAATCACGATTCTTGCCACCGGCGGCACAATCGATAAGTTCTATTCGGTGGCGGGCACCATGGATATTGGTGAGCCTGCCGCTAAGGATCTGCTAGACCGCGTGATTACCGATATCCGTTTTGATATTCGCCCGCTGATTGGCAAGGACAGCCTGGACATGACCGATGAGGATCGTGCCGAGCTGACCGAGGCGCTGAACGCTGTCACTAACGACCAGGTGCTCATCACTCACGGTACCGACACCATGCCGGAGACTGCCCGCTACCTGGTAGAGCACGCTGACCTGGGCGATAAGGTTGTGGTTCTGACCGGCGCGATGCAGCCCGCCGTGATGGCTCGTTCGGATGCCGGCTTCAACCTGGGTGCCGCTATTGCCGCCCTGAACCTGCTGGAGCCGGGCGTGTACATCAGCATGAGCGGTCGTATTTTCCCTGCTGAGAGCGTGCGTAAGGACCGTTCTCGCGGCATTTTTGAGGGCTAAGATGGCTGATTCCGCTCGTATGCGGAGGGACGAACCGGTTTCTGCCGCTGAGCTTGCGCAGGTGGCGGGTTCCTCGGATCTTATTCCGCAGGAGCGTATGTCGCGGGAGCATATGTCCCGGGAACATATGTCGCAGGCGCAGCTCATGCAGCTACAGGCCATGGAGGAGCTGGAGCAGCAGGCTGACGAGTTCTGGAATGTCACCAGCGATTACCCGCTGCCGGCTAAGAACCTGTACCTGGTGCGTGTGCTGCTGCTGGTCGTGCCCTCGCTGATTGTTGTTTATTACTTCATCCGCGTCACGCTTTTCCCGATTGGTGCGGTGCCACTGGTCTACCTGGTGATGCACATATGGCTTGCCATGATTTACCGGGCGAACCGTTCGGTGAAGCTGGTATTGCTGGCGAATGTGGTATCCGGGGTCGCGGCGGCCATTATGACGGCGTTCTTTGTCTATGCGCTGGTGACGGTGCAGGGCCCGCAGACTCTGCTGGACCGTGTGGGCATGTTCTATACGGTGAGCTTGCTGACGGTTATGGCGTCCTTCGCGTTGGAGGTCCTGTTCTCGCTGTTTTATAGTTTGGCGGTTCGTAGGAGTCTGCGCCGGAGCAAGCTGGAGAAGCAAGCAGGCGCTGAACAGTAAAAGCTATGGTCTTGAGGAGTGGCGTTCATTCGCGCCAGCGGGTGGGGTGTTCCTTCGTGCGTTCACGCCTCTGAGAGGGTGAAGACGAGGCAGTGAACGACAGCGGGACACGCTCTCAGTGATGCCTAGCCACTGCTCAGATTCCCTTAAAGTACGCGTGATACGGTAGAGAAAGAAACACGACCCGCACCTGCCAGGAGGTCACCCATGGGCGCTACACACCTGAACACAGATGCCGCTTCATCCGCAGAACACCCGGATGAAGATCTCAGTGTGCAGACTCGCTATCAGGCGCCTATCCGCCAGGCGACGCCTGCCACGCCGGAGGTGTCCGTTCCGCTGAACGTGCCGCCGGTGGTGACTGGTTCGCATCCGGTTATTTCGGCGACTTCTACCGTGATCATTCAGGATGGTACGAATCCGCCGATTGTGGTGCGTACGCACCCGACGGGTCCTCTACCTCCGTTCCCGGGGCAGGGTCAGCTACCCGCTTTTCTGCGCACCTACACCGCTGATGAGGTGAAGGAGCGCAAACAGAAGCTCAAGAAGAACCTCCTGGTCCGCGCCGTTATTTTGTGCATTTTGGCCCTGGTTGAAGGCCTCATTATTTCTCAGTACACGCAGCCGTTGGCGATTTGCTTTGGCTTTGTCGCGGCGCTTTACCTGGTGGTCCAGATGTGGCCGCTGATGCGCCCTCCGCATGATTCGGCGGACGCCTCCGTGTATAGCGTTTGGGCTATCTGCTCCCTGATTGGGTTTGTTGCGGTGGGGCTGGTGCTTTCACCGATTACATTCCTGCTGCTGATGCTCGACTGGGCTGGGGTTTCGATGGGCCTAGACCCCCTGCTGATACTTGTTGTCTTGGGCCTGGTCTGGTTGAGCGAGGTCGGTTTATCGTTGCTGACCATTTACCGCTTCAACAACTTGCGAATTGCGATGGCGAACCGGGCAGATTCTCCGTCGCTACCCGACAGTATTTCTGCGACGGTTGACCCGTCCACTTTTGCCTAAAGTTTTTTGAGGCGGCGCGGTAGATGAACGCCGCGCCGCCACACACACATCACACACTCGCTCATACGTTTTCCGCACACTATCAGCCGATATCCGAAAGATTCAGCTATGTCCGCCGTCGAGTCCTCTCCGCCATCCGCTCCGAACACCACGCATCCTACGAAGCCCGCCACCCCCACTCTCGTGTCTGTGGCGGGTTGGGTTCTGCTCGCTATTGCTGTGGGCTGGCTGACGCTGATTGCGTATACCGGCATCTCGTATGCGACTACCCATTTGGCGCATTTTTCGACCTGGCGCGCCCAGTCGCTGGTGGATGCGCAGGCGTACTACCCGGTGCTTTTTCTGATGGTCAGCGCGTTCGGTAACGTGACCCTGCATGGTTTCTGCACGGTGGCGTATCTGCGTGGTTACCGGTGGGCGGCGTTGGTGCTGTCGGTGGCGTTGGCGTTGGGCGTGTTGGCTTCTTTGCTGATTATGCTGACGGTGGCGGCTCTTCTGGGTACGTTGAATGGTGCGCCGAGCCAGGATGTTGAGCTGCTGCTCAGTAGCTCTTCGCCGTTGTATACGCCGGTGTATGTGGCTGGCCCGTACATGCTGGTGTGTGTTGTGGCGTTGGCGCTGGTGTGGTCGCGTCAGTCGCGTTCTTACATGGAGGCGCGCCGTGATTGGCGTGTGCGCCGCAGCGAGGATTACCTGATTTAGCCTCAGAGGTTCTGGCCGCGGCTCCTGCGGCTCACCGATAACTTTATTTATCCAACCACTATTCACCCAATCACAGTTAGGATGACTCGTGCACCCTACTTCCGAACCTGCGCACGAATCCTCAACGCAGACGAGCCCCGGCGCCGCCAAGCGCACATATGATGAGAGGGCGGCGTTTGAAGAGGTAAAAAGAAACCTTGGCATAGTTGGCGACAAGGAACAGGAATATAACCGGGGACTGGAGCTTCTTAGTAAAGCCTATTCCATCGGTATGACGCTCATTCTGGTGTATTTCCTCCTGGACGCGTACCAGATTCTCGTGACTGCGGGTCGTAGTGTGAACATCGGCTCGTTCCTTAGTTATGCCCTGCCGAAGGTTCTGCCTGACGCCCTCTTGGTGATGCCGTTCCTCTGGTTCGTTCTGGACTGGGTCAAGGACGGGTACATTAATCCGCGCCGCCTGACGATGCTGTACCTTCTGCTGTGCTTTGTGAGCGGTGTGCTCTCGTTCGCGGGTGTTTTTGGTATGTCTCAGGTGCTTTTCCCTGCGTTCACTGCTTTGGATTCCGCATCGCATCCTGCTGCTGCTTCGTCTATCGTGACGCAGGTTCTGGTTGCGGTCATTACGGCGGGTAGCGCTGTTCTCATGTTCCTGCTGACTCGCCCGGCGGTGGGTGCGGTTCCGAGCCGTGCAGTGATTCGCAAACAGATGTGGGATATCGAGAAAAACACCTCGGGTGCTGAGGATGAAGAGCTGACTCGCGAGGATGTTCTTCGTCAGCTTGAGAAGGAAGAAGGCCCTGTCAAGAACTCTACCGAGCAGCTGTTGCGTGAGCTTTCTGCCGATTATGCGCTCTCGAATGATCCGGTGGAGAAGAAGCGCCTGCTGGATGAGATACAGCAGGTTCAGCGCGCCCAGAAGGCGGGCGTAAAGCCCCATCTCGGCGGCGCCTCCGCAGGGGAATCGGATAAGCCTAACAAGCAAGCACACGAGGGCGCGAAAGCTACCGCCGGCTCTACCGCCCCTGCCGCGCCTGAGGTGGTGCTCCCGCCGCGGCCGAAGGCGCTACGCGGCGTCATGTGGTGTTTTATTGCCATGCTGGTTGTGGAAGCAGCCCATAAAATCTTCCTGTACATGATCGACGGGCGCTCAGCCCGCGGTGTTGAGTTGTGGGTGGGCTTCATTATTCCCGGTGTAGCGCTCCTCCTCGTTGTCCATGCCATACCGATATTTATCCTCTGGCGACTTTGGCGGGGCCGAACCTGGGCGTATTTCATCATCTTTATCAGCTTTGCCTACATTGCTATCAAGGGCCTGATAGATTTTGTGAACACCTTCCTGACGACCGGCTATCTTTCCCGGTTGCTGGATGGCACACAGACATGGAGTTCTCAGTACTACGCAGCAGCTGTGCTGTCTGGGAATGTTGCTGACACCTTGATTACGCTCCTCTCCATTCTGATAGTTGTGCTGCTCCTTAGCCGTTCCACCAGGTTGTATGTGGCTACTGCGAGGTTGGCGCGGTTGAAGGCACGCGAACAGGTGAACGCTGGCGATGCTCAAGTTGTTGGCCATCAGGATGCAGAAATACGTGCTCGCCTGGACGAAGAGCAGACTCGTCGGGAAGAGAAGGAAGCTAACCGACGGGCTGAGGAGGCGGTCGCTCAGCAGTACAAGACAACCCGCCGCACGGATGCACGGAAGAACTCCCGCAACGAACAGCGCGGTTACAAGGATACGTCCGTGTACACCGAGGAAGGCTACCGCCTCAACTAGGGTGGGATGCCCCTCCCTATGGGGAGACTCTTTGCTACCCGCCCTGCACTACACTGCGCTGTAGCGTGCGGGGCGGGGTACGAAGAGAAGAAAGGAACAATGATGTCAGAACGCACCCCAAAACAACCGTTGAACGACCCGGAGTACACGGTTCCAGAATACAGCGTGCTGCTTGCCCTCCGACGAGGCTAAAAACAGCACAGCAGAGGACGATGCCGCCTCTCATAACGTAGCTTCCGGTAACGCCGCCTCCACCAACGCCGCCCCCAGCGGTGCGGTAGACAATAACGCGGCAGAGGATAACGCACCCGGCGACAGCACCCCCCGAGCAAGCCACTACCGACTACCGGGAGGCGACCGCCGGCTACACCGCGCCTGTCGCCTCCGAGCAGGTAATTCCGAAGCGCCCGCAGGCTATGCGTAGCGTCATGTGGTGCGCAACCGCCATGATTGCGTTGAGGGTTCTTAGCAGTTCTCTATCAATCCTGCTCCCAGACCAGTCGTATATCGATTTTGAGATGGTGATGAGTGTCCTCTTCTCGATGCTGGCGTTCACCCTCCTCGCCTCCATCATTCCAATCTTCGTTCTCTGGAAGATTTGGGAGGGCCGTGAGTGGGCGCGTGTTATCACCATCATCTACAGTGCTTTGATGGCTGCTAACGATGTAATTACTTTTGCGACACATTTCACGGATCCAAGGTATTTCTCTAGGCTGATGGGTGGGTCTCAGTCTTCAGCCTCTTACGTGGCGGGTACCGTTAGCAACATTATGATGATTGCCCTCTATATTCTGATGATTGTGCTGCTGACTCGTGCTCCTATTAGGATGTACACACAAATCGTTAGCGGGGCACGTGCGCTAGAACGCCAGCAGATGCTGTCTGAGACGAGGCAGGCTGCCGGTCAGGTGCCGGCAGAACTTCGAGAGCTTTTCGCTGACGATGAGGATGACGAACGCACCTCATCAGGGGGAAATAACCCTCGACCCCCGCACCGTAGCGCGGGATGGGGAACGTAGAAAGGAACACCAACGTCAGGAGTTCCGGGGCTAGCCCTCGAAATGGTGTACGTGGTTACCTGGATACCTCTGAATACGCTGAGAAAGGGAACCGCCTTCCTAAGGTGCGGCGCGCCTCCTTATATCCTTAGGGTAAGACTCTTTAACACCCGCTCCGTGGCACTGTAGCGCGGGGTGGGTGCCAGAAGAGAAAGTGCCAGGGGAGAAAGGAACGACGATGTCAGAACGTATCCCGAAGCAGCCGCTGAATGACCCGGAGTACACGGTTCCCGAATACAGTGTGCTGTTGCCCTCCGAGGAGGCTAAAAACAGCACGGCAGAGAGTAACACCGCCTCCAATAACGTTGCCCCCAGTAGCGCGGTAGACACTAACACGGCAGAGAATAATGCACCCGGTGACAGCACCCCAGAGCACGCCACTACCGACTATCGGGAGGCGACCGCCGGTTACGTTGCCGCCTCCGAACATGCGGGGCGGGTACGCCCGAAGGCTCTGCGTAGCGCCAAGCGGTGCACCACCGCGATTATTATTCTGTCGCTTTTCACCACTATCCAGCTCTTCCTGCTCTTCGGTAAACCAATCGCCGGTGTGGAGACGCTACCTGACCTTGTCCTGCGTATGCTAGGGTACCCTCTCATCTTTGTTCTTATCCAGATTTTGCTTTTCTGGATGACCTGGAAAGGACACAGGTGGGCACACATACTTACCCTCATGTACAGCGCCTACGAGGTCTTGAGTCGCATGTATTGGTTTGCGCAAGATTTCCTCGTGGACTCCCGCTATATCACCTTGTTGATGGATGAGTTGCAATCCTCCGACTCTGCAGATTTTGCGGTCGCTTTTCTCATACGTACCGCGATTGGTGTTTTCATTACTGTCCTCTACGTCCGGAATATTGTGTTGCTGACTCGTCCCTCTGCGTGGGCGTACACGGCTACCGGCAGCAGCGCACCGAACAACCAGGTGGTTGGTCAGAATCCGTCGGAACCTAACACGAACTTCAATGAAGGCGGGAACCGTCTCAACTAGGATGTTTGCCTCAAACGGCGCCACTATCACCAAAAGGCTCAGAGCATGAAAGGGTGGGGATACCAGACGGTATCCCCACCCTTTCGCACCCCCGGCTCACAGCCGAGAAGAACTCACGTATTACTCAGCAGATTCCTGCTTCGCCTTCGAGCGGCCACGCAGGTACTCGATAAAGACCGGCACCACAGAAACCGCCACAATAATCACAGCAATGTACTCAATGTTGTTGTGCACGAACGGGATACCGCCCAGCAGCACACCCGCCAGACCAATCGAACCAATCCACGCAACCGCGCCAACAACATTCCACAGGTGGAACTTCTTACGGTCGTACGAAGAAATACCCGCCGCAAGAGACACAAAAGTACGAACAATCGGCACGAAACGACCCAGAACCAGAGCCAAGCTACCGCGCTTCTGGAAGAACTCCTCGGTAGTGTGCAGGTTCTTGGTGCTCAGAATCTTCGCGTCATCCTTGAAGATCCTACGGCCGTAACGGGCACCGATCTGGTAGCCAACCTCAGCGCCAGCAACAGCAACCAGCACCAGGACCGGGAACGCAACCCACAGGGACAGGCCCATCTGCTCATGCAGCATACCCAGAGCAAAAATCAGGGAGTCACCCGGAAGAATCGGGAAAAGAACACCGGACTCAATAAATACGATAATTGCCGAAACAACCAGAACCCAAGGGCCGGTATCGAGCAGGAACTGCTCAAGGTCGAGACCCAAGAGCGCAACCGGAAGATGCGCCAAAGCAGTGGCAAGAAAAGTCATGAAAAATCCTGAACTGTGAGTGGACCGCACGCACGGATTGGCGGCGGAGTGACACCAGCATAGAAAGCGTACCTATGGTGAACATTGTGCAAAACTATGCGGGGGCTGTGTATTACTGGCACAATTCTACCGGCATTTACGCCGGATGCACGGGTGAGCGAGGCGTAAATCTCCGCAGCGGCGGAACCAAAACCGCGCAAGGTGACGCGGCGCTCGCACACCTCCCCATGTAATGACCGTCCGTCAGGCTAGGGGATGCGGGGTGTGACATGATGGGAAGAAAGCACGGCGCGTCGCGGCGTAGCGATTGACCCAACCACCCACCGTTGGAGAGAACATGAACCCCCAGCAGTCAGCATCCAGCCCCGCCGATTCCCCGTATGCCGATTCCCTGCATGCTGAAGCCCGCGACGTGTTGCGCCGCCTCACCGGTGTTACTGATGCCGAGTTCCACGACGGCCAGTACGAGGCGATTCACGCCCTCGTAGCCGACCGCGCCCGCACCCTCGTCGTGCAGCGTACCGGCTGGGGTAAGTCCGCGGTCTACTTCATTTCTTCCCTGCTGTTGCGTGCCCGCGGTATGGGCCCGGCGCTTATTGTCTCCCCGCTGCTTTCCCTCATGCGCGACCAGGTCGAGGCGGCATCCCGCGCGGGAGTGCGCGCCGCGATGGTGAACTCCGCGAACGTCACCGAATGGGATGAGATCCGTACCCGCCTCGAAGCTGACGAGCTTGACGTGCTCCTGGTCGGCCCCGAACGCCTCAATAACCCGGCGTTCCGCGAGCAGTGGCTACCGTATCTGCTGCCGCGCCTGGGTCTGCTCGTTATTGATGAGGCGCACTGTATTTCTGACTGGGGCCATGACTTCCGCCCCGACTACCGCCGTATTGGTTCGCTCATTAAATCTCTGCCGGCGGGTGTGCCGGTGCTGGCGACTACCGCGACTGCGAATGACCGTGTTAGCCGTGATATTGCCGAGCAGCTCAGTACCGATACCGCCGCACCCGTGCATGTGCTGCGCGGCCCGCTGTCCCGCGAGTCCCTGCGCCTAGGTGTTCTGACCCTGCCTGATGAGGCGCAACGCATCGGCTGGCTGCTCACGCACCTGAATAGCCTGCCCGGTTCGGGCATTATCTACACGCTGACTGTCTCTGCGGCAGAAGATACCGCAAACGCCCTGCGTGCCAGCGGCTACGAGGTGCTCGCCTACACCGGTAAGACTGACCCGGATGAGCGGCTGGTTGCGGAGCAGGCGCTCAAGGAAAACCGGGTGAAGGCTCTTGTTGCGACGAGTGCCCTCGGTATGGGTTTTGACAAGCCCGATTTGGGTTTTGTTGTGCACCTGGGTGCGCCGTCGTCTGCGGTGAGCTACTACCAGCAGATTGGTCGCGCTGGACGAGGTGCCGTCAACGCGGATGTTCTGCTCCTGCCCGGTCGCGAAGACCGCGCCATTTGGGAGTATTTTGCGACCGCCTCCATGCCTGATGAGGAACAAGCGCTGGCTGTTTTGGATGCCCTCGCCCAGTCCCCGGAGGGGTTGAGCATTACCGCGTTGGAGGCACGCGTTCAGCTGCGCCGCTCCACCCTGGAGCTTCTGCTGAAGGTGCTGGACGTTGATGGTGCGGCAGTGAAGGAAGGTAACTACTGGCGTCGTACCTCTTCGCCGTGGCAGTACGATAGCGCACGTTACGCGGCGGTGGCGCAGGCGCGTGTGGCGGAGCAGAACGCCATGCTCGAGTATGAACGCACTAGTCAGTGCCGTATGCTTTTCCTAGCTCAGCAGCTTGATGATGCTTCCGCTGTTGCGTGTGGTCGTTGTGATGTGTGTGCAGGCCCCTGGTACCCGGTTGAAGTCCCCACTGAGGCGCAGCAGGCGGCGCAGAGCAGCTTCAATACGGTGGGCGTGCCCCTGCAGCCGCGCCGCATGTGGCCGAGCGGGCTGGATCAGCTGATGGGTGCGGATGCGCCGCGCGGTCGTTTGTCTAAGGATGAGCAGGCTGAACCCGGTTACGCTTTGGCGCGTTTGAGTGACATGGGGTACGGTACTCGTCTGCGTGAGCTTCTGGCAACGAATGAGTTGGGTGAACCGGTTGATTCTGAGGTTCCTGCCGAGCTGGGTCGCGCCTGCGTGAAGGTGCTTGCTGCGTGGGAGTGGGCGGAGGCGGGTCGTCCGGTGGCGGTGTTGACGCTGCCTTCGCCGGTGCGTCCCCGTTTGGCTCAGTCTCTGGGTAGGGGGCTTGCATCGGTGGGTCGTCTGGTGGATTTGGGCCAGGTGTCTCTGGTGGGGGAGCCGCGTTTCTTTGGCGGTAATAGCGCGTTCCGTTGTGCGGATGTGCTGCGCTCGTATCGGGTGCCTGCAGAAGTTTTGGACTATGTGCGGGAGCATCGGTGCCCTGTTCTGCTGGTTTCTGATGCGGTGGATTCGCGGTGGGCGTATACGGCTGTGGCGCGTGAGCTACGGCTGGCGGGTGCTTCTGCGGTGTATCCTTTCTCTTTGGCTGCCACCCACTAGCCGCGCCCATTAACGTTTATTTATTTCCCTGACGAGGTTGTATGTCATATTCGGAATATTCAAAATTGACGGTCACAGACGGTTCTTCCGCTGTGCTCAGCGATATTCCCGCTCGCCCCGAACACGGCGAGTGGATGGTCCGCGCCCTCGCCGAGGGTGCCGCCGCGGGTGAGCGTGGCGAGATTCCTATCGGCGCCGTAGTAGTGGATGAGCAGGGCGTCATTATTGGTTCGGCAGGCAATACCCGCGAGCGGGAGCATGACCCCAGTGCCCATGCGGAGGTGAATGCGATTCGTCAGGCGGCGGCGCATCGTGGTCAGTGGCGCCTGGACGGGTGCACGCTCGTGGTGACGGTTGAGCCGTGCCTGATGTGTGCCGGTACAATCCTGGCGTCGCGCGTTTCGACGGTGGTTTTTGGTGCCTGGGAGGAGAAGACGGGGGCTGCTGGCAGTCGTTACGATGTACTGCGTGACGGCAGGGTTGCTCCGGCTCCCGAGGTGTATGCGGGGGTGCGTTCTGATGAGTGCGCGCAGCTGATGGTGGACTTCTTTAGGGAGCGCCGCTCCTGACTTCCTCTAAGCCTCACCCTTAAAATGGTTTGTATAACGCGAAAAGCCGCGCAGAGGCTGCGTGGCTTTTCGCGTTATTTGTACGAAAAACCCTATTTCTTTGAAAAATACTTCAAGAATTTCAAAAATGACCCCTGTTTTTCAAGAAAAGCCCACTACATCACACACAACTGGGTCTACCATATATAGGCACTGGAGCCTCCGCCTGCCCGCGCCTGACGTTTAACACCCCGCGCGGTGCCCGCGGAGGACTCCCAGAAACTCACCCGAACCGTCCATTCTCTGAGGGGATTTAACCGTGTTAAGCGTTGATAATATTTGGGCAAAAGGGCGCCACACTCCGCTTTTTGACCGCACCACCTTCTCAGTGGGCGAGGGTGAAGTCATTATTGTTCAGGCGGATAGCCAGCTGGAGCGTACCTCTCTCGCGTTGGCGCTGACTGGTCGTCTTCCCCTGTCCGGCGGCACGATTAGCTGGAGCGAAGGCGATGACGAGCCTCGCCGTATTTCGATGAAGCGTCTGCGTGCTCTCAGTAGCGTGGTGGATTCCCCCGATGTGACTGCTCCCGAGCAGCATATGCGCGTGCACGATTATGTTTCGGAGATGCTGTCCTATAACCTGCCGATTTTTGGTCGTTCTCGCGCGAGCCGCTGGCTGGCTGAACGCGGCCTGGAGGAGCTGGACGGGCTGTGGATGGATGAGATTAGCGGCGAGATGAACATTGAGCTGATGGCCGCTTTGGCGAAGCATAGCCCCTCTGACCTGCTGGTTTTTGATACTCCTTCCCGCCATCTGAACCACACGTACATGTGGCTTCCGTATCTGGAGGAGCTTGCCGCGGATGAGGATCGTCCGCGCACGGTGGTGGCGGTTGTGCCCCATATTTCGGAGTCCTGGCATGGTGCGCGTGCTGTGGTCGGCCGTGCCCCTGAGGAGAACGCGCCGGATCCTGTTGAAGACGAGGTTGAACCCTCCAATGATTCCCCCGAACATGGCGAAAACGCTGAGAAGGAGTAAGAATGACTGTTCTGCGTGTTGCGCTCGTTGAGCTGAAGCGCCTGACCAGCGGTGTTCTGCCGGTTCTGGTTCTACTTGCGATGTCTTGCATTCCGCTGCTGTACGGTGCCCTGTACCTGTACGGTAACTGGGATGCTTACGGCCATGTGAATGGCATTGTGGGTGCCCTCGTGGTTGAGGATGAGGGCGCGACGGATTCTGAAGGCAAGCAGGTGAACACCGGTGCTGATGTGAAGAAGAACCTTCTGGATGCGGGCACGTTTGATTGGCGTCAGGTGCAGACCCGCGCTGAGGCTGTTGAAGGCGTGGAGAACGGTATTTACGACTTTGCGATGGTGATTCCGAAGGATTTCTCCCGGAATCTGCAGAGTGCCGGTTCGTTCAAGCCTGATGCTGACGGCAAGACGGGCACTATTGATCCTCGTTCGGCGGGTATTGAGGTCATTACGAATGATGCCAATAACTATGTGCTGACGAATATTGTCACGAAGGCGGGCACTGCGGTGCGTGATTCGGTGGCGGAGAAGGTCGGTAATTCTACGGCGAATTCACTGTTGGCTAGCTTCACGACGATTCATTCGAAGATGGGTGAGGCTGCTGATGGTGCGTCGAAGGTGAATAACGGCACGGTGAAGCTGGCGGATGCGATTGTTCAGCTGAAGGATGGCACCGCCACGGTGAATGATGGTGCCGTGAAGCTGAAGGATGGCACTTCCTCCCTGGCTGATGGCCAGTCCCAGTTGTTGGATGGTCAGAAGCAGTTGGCGGAGGGCGCTGCGAAGCTTGCTGATGGTGTCTCGACTTTGGATTCGGGTGCTGCGAAGCTGGATTCTGGTGCTGGGAAGCTTGCCGATGGTGCTTCGAGTTTGAAGGATGGTTCGTCGACTTTGGCTTCGGCTGCTGCGTCTGCTTCTGATGGTGCGGCGAAGTTGAAGGATGGTTCGGCGACCCTGGCTGAGGGTACTGCGAGCTTGAAGAGCGGTTCGGCTTCGGTTGCGAAGGGCGCTAATGATTTGGCGTCTGGTATCCATCAGTTGCGTACCGGCATGGATCAGGCGGGTATTCGTGAGCTGCCGGCTGAGCTGAACGCGATGTGTATGCGCCTGCATGAGACGGATACGTCTGCCGGTAGTGGTGATTTTGGCCGTGATCTATCGAATACTGTGGTGTCTGCAACTGCGCAGAAGATGCGTGCTCAGTTGGCGCCGTTGGTTGAGGCGGGTACGTTGACTCAGGAGCAGGCTGATCAGCTGGTGGCTGCTGTTGATTCTGAGGAGACGAAGAATGAGGTTGCTGAGCTGAATCAGAAGGCTCTGCAGTCGCATCTGGCTACTCGTGATGCTGCCGCTGCTGATGCTTTGTCGAAGCTGAGCGCGTTGAAGTCGAGCCATTGTGTTTCTGATGGTTCGTCGTCGACTGCGGCGAAGATTCAGACTTTGGTGTCTGGCGT
>ERZ773037.605-NODE-605-length-19497-cov-19.413281_pt1 | contig 19497 bp, 15 predicted proteins | sample MGYA00511466_ERZ773037 | MGnify/ENA primary metagenome ERZ773037 (study PRJEB29015, sample SAMEA2738146) | human oral metagenome | biome: human oral; feature: human-associated habitat; material: saliva | place: China | collected 2202 ... | reverse complement strand
AGAACTTGGAGCAGAACTCAACGCTCGTCTTTAATCAATAGACAAAACGATCTCGCAAGAGGTCGTTTTTTAATCGCTTTCAATATCTCAGAATGAGGTGGAAAAATAGACTGTTTTATGATATAGTAGAACTACTATATTTATACTTTGCACGTCAAACTATGGTCACAAAAAGTGGGGAGGATGACGAGCGCAGGTTGTTAGTAAAGGAGAGATTATGACAACAGAAGACAAGACACCTTTTGGAACACAAGAGGGACAAACTGTTCAAGAACCTTTTGGGACACAAGAGGGGCAAGCTGTTCAAGAACCTTTTGGAGCGCAAGAAGAACAAACTGTTCAACCACCTCTTGAAGCCCAAACTGGTCAAACCATCCAAGAAACTTTTGGAGCACAAGGAGGGCAGACTGTTCAAGAACCTTTTGGAGCACAAAATGGCCAAACAGCTTATGAGCCATTTGGAGCACCAGGAGCGCAAGGCTTTCAACAAGCTTCTCCAGGAGAAGGACCACAAGCTGTAGGACAGGAACAATATTTCCAAAATCAAGCTCCTCAGGTAGAAAACAATCCTTTCTACCAAAAAGGGAATCCTCAAGCCTTCCAATCACAATGGAATGTTCAGCCAAAACCGAAGCGTGGATGGACTAAATTTATCGTCTTTTCTATTCTTGCCCTCTTCCTTGGTGGCTTGATTGGTGGCGGAGCTGGCTATTTCTGGGGACATTCAGCTAAACCTCAAGAAGATGCCAAACGTACCAAACGATTAGATCGTGCCAGCGAAGAAGCTAAGAAGACAAAGAAGGGCTTCACCACAGAAAAGGATGAGGTTGTCTTTACATGGACCCTTAAAGACCTTGCTGCATTAAGTTACAGCAACAAGGACGGCTACGGCTTGACTGCTGATCAGATTGTTGAAACCTATGGATTGGCTACCAGTGTCGATTATGAAAAGAAAGGCATGACTCTTACTTGGGAGCGTGCAAAGAACGCCTCTAACCAAAGTATTTATTTCCATTTTGAAAAAGTGGATGGCAATTATTATTTGAAATCTGTAGAAGCCTTTGAGTTAGAAGAAGTCTATGCGAGTGAAGACGATGAAGATGAAGATACTTCTAAAGATCGTGATATGAGCACGAAAGAATTCAAGGATCTGAAAAAAGGAGATAAGGAAACTGGTAAAGGTGGAACCTCCTTGTTGGAAGTTTTGAAGAAACATAAACAAAGTGTTAAAATCGGCACAGAGACAAAAATGACTGCTGATGGAGAAGAGTATGACTCTACTCGAGTGGTTGCAAAGATCAACCTTAAAGTAGGAGACGATTATAAGACATTACGCTTCTTAGCACAACCAGATGGGGACTTCTTATACATTGGTCCAGAACGTTTTTAATATAGAGGAGATAGATGAAAGATGAATACGAATCAATCACAGGCACCATTTGGTGTGCCAGAAACTGGTGATCAGAAGAAGCCAGGGAAAGGTCTGTTAATTGCTTGTATTAGTGGTTTTGCCGTCTTAGGAGTCATTATCGGTCTCTTCGTCGGCCATTCTATGGGTGCAGCAAATAGTGCTAAAAGTTCCTCTCCTGCCCTTCATCCGAAAGCTGATGCAGGGGAATCCAAACGTGATCAGTCTGGAAAATATATTGATCCAGAAGATACTGATTTTACATGGAACATTACTGATTTGGCTGACCTCGAGCTTGGTACTTACTCAACTCCAGATTTGGGAACATCCATTGAAGATGTTGTGGATCAACACGGAAAAGCTTTACAAGGTTCATTTAGAAGAGATCTCATTGATTTAGAGTGGGGCGAGTTAAAAGAAGATCAGGATGATACCTATTCTCAATACCATACCGTTCGTGATATGAGATTGACCTTTAAGAAAGAGGGAGATACCTATTATTTACAGGACCTCTATTATTCAGGGGATTATGACGAAGCTGAGAACGATTTCATGACCTCATCTTACTATGACAAGCTCAAAGTAGGAGATTCCAAAACTGGTAAGGATGGCGTTTCTTACAAGGAAGTTTTGAAAGATAATACAATTTATTCTCTCTCTTTGTCTGCTGATGAAGACTACAAAACTCATGATATTGTTACTACCATGACAATCCGTTTTAAATCCTCAACGACAGACCAATATAAGTTGACTTTTGTGAAACAATCAGATGGTGATTTCCTTCTTGCTAAAAAAGGTGACGACTAAGATCGGTCGCTCTCCTGCGTCACAATGGTAGGGGAAGAGAGAACTTCAACTTTCCTAAAGCTAGAAAAAGAGAGTGGGACAAAAATCGGTAATTCGTTAGAATTCGATTTCGTCGTCCCACCTCCGCACAGTTGAGTAGGGCTGTAAAAGCTGATGAAATCAGCGTAGTAGGGCCCACTCAACCACTGCGTCTTGCTCGGCAATCCAAAGACAATTGAGAGGCTAGGACTTTTGTTCCAGCCTCTTCTCTATTCTAGCGAGGACGAGCTATTTATGGTATAGTAGGGTATGTTGCCAAAGGAAACAGGTGTAAACAGTTGGACGGAAAGGGATACAGATACGATCGCAGAATGGATAATGTAAAGGAAACAACAAGAAAACATCTGAAGATCTTCTTAGCTTTCATCCAAAAAAGAGGGATTATTTTAGGGGTCCTCGGAATGCTGGGAGTGGGCTATGGTCTTGCTACTTTTGGGAGGCCACAAGAACAGCTAAATCCAGACCAGCAAGTGACCTTTCATCAGGAAGAAGCTTATCTGCAGGACTTCCTGGCGAAATCAGATCACCCAGAAGTTGAGGTGAATTTGGAGGAATTGCTGGAGTTTAAAATAGGTGATGCGACTGGTGTGCCAAGCACCAAGGGGACGACGCCAGAGACCCTGGTCAAAAAATTAGGGGGAGCCAAGCAAGCTCGGCTTGAGTCAAAAGCTACAACGCAGCTCCTTCGTCTCAGCTATGGGACGACACAAGATGGTCGAGATAGATACCAATTTGAATTTACCCATATGAAGGACGGCTACTATCTGACAGCTATTCAGGGTTATCAGCCAACTTCTAAGGAGCATCTGGGAAGTAAAGAGCTGAAAAAGGCAGCCTTGACCAGTCTTACGAGTGGGAAAGAGAAAACAGGCAAGAAACTAGAAGACATTCTACAAAAGGTTGGCTTGCCACAATCATTGCTTTTGAATTATAAGGATGGCAAGACAGTTTTGGTCCTAACCTACCGTGCACAAGAGGGGCTCGTCTTTCTCACTTTGCAAGCCCAAAAAGATGCTCGCTATCATCTAGTCAAGGTCGAATAAGGAGGAGTAAATGGATACAGTCATCAAGAAGCTAAAAATTCCTAGTCTCCTGCTAGTAGGGCTCCTCCTAGGGATGGGGTTAGAGGTCCTTAGTCATCCACCGAAAAGTTCTACAGCCAGAAATGAAGTAAAGAATTTATCAACTTTTAAAGCAAAAGAATTTCAAGAGGAGCGACTCTTAAAAGAAACGAATGAAAAAAAGGATTCGCCATGGACCTTGGATCAGATCGAACATTTCCCTTTGTCGATAAAGAAGCAAAACGGTAGCCTCAAGCAGACTGGCAGTCGTCTGGAGACCCTTCTGAAGGAGATGGGACATCCGCAAGAGAAAGTCCTCATTCAATCTACAGCAAGTAAGCAACCCAGTCTTTCCCTTCTCTATCGATGGGACGACAGAGGAAAAGGGTCATCCATCCGTTTGCTTTTTAGCAAGGGGGGTGATGGTAGCTATCTGTTAGAAGAGATTGATGCGAGTCTGGCCAATCTTGATCGGGATGGGAAAAAAGTTTTTTCAGAAAAAGTTTATCAGAGCTTAGAAGCTGGAGAAAAGATGGACCTGAAGGCATTTTTAGGTAGCTATCAGGGCTTACAATCCCTTGTCCGATGCCAGGTCAGGCCTGATCATGAAGGCTTTCAACTGTCCTATCAGGATGAGAAGGGAAAAACCTATTTATTGGAGCTTGAACAGGTAGAGGATTCTTATTACTTGTTGCGTAAGAGTCAACTAGACCATAAAAAACAAATGTAAGTAAATAGAAGGGAAAATGGAATGGAGAAAGATAGACAGATTCAAAGAGAATGGTCTAGGTTCCCAAGTAGGAATCGGGAAGTGTCTGAAGTCTTTTCGGATCGTGGACCTGAAGGAGAAGCTTTTGAAAGTCCCAGTCTTCGGAGTTATCAAAAAGGAGTGAGGAGAAGCGTCCGTGAGGATGCTTTTCGAGGAGCAGGCTTGCCCCGCTTTGGTTCGATTCTAGTAGCTGGAGTGGGGATGGTTCTTCTCTTTACTTTTATCATTGGGGTAATTGGCTATGTGAGTCAATCTTCCCAAAAGACAGAGCAGGATACCCCAGTAAGTAAGAAACAGGACCGTCATTCTTTCAGTTCGACATCCTCTAAACAATCATCTGTCTCCTCTAGCTCAACAAAGGAAGAGAAGAGTGAGTCAGATAAGAAATCGAAGCAGCTGACCTCCGAAAATTCTCCTTATGTGGATGAAAACAATGGTGTTCACTCTTTTAGTTTGGACGAGTTGCTGAACTTGATTCATCATAAGAAATTAGAGTTTGTAACGCCAGAGGAAACTGTTGAACACTTTGGGAAAGCTTGGAATGGTAATTATTCCTATGTTAGTCCAGAACAACAAGGCACACATTTAACCTATAAACAGCCAGATCAATTTGGTTTTGTTTATATTAGTTTTAAGAAGATTGATGATACAGAAAAGATAACTAGTTTAAGTGTAGGTAATAATAAAAGTAAGCTAGGTGAACCTACCAAAACCACAGACGAATTTCAAGCTCTGATGCCTCAGGATGGGCAAGAAGGGATGGAGATCCGAGAAGTGGCTTCTCAATTGGGAAATCCAATTTCCATGGTTTTTATTATTCCTAATCCTGGAGAAGTAGATACCATCGCTCTAGTCTATCTGACTACAGACAGCAAACGAGTCTATTTGTATTTTGACGAAAATTCGGATCAATACCGATTGAAAAAAATAGTGGTCCAATAGGAACCAACTGTAACCATTCGACTAGGTCGCGATTTAGTGTGTCCGTTAAATTATGCTATAATAGTAGAATCAAAGAGTTCAAAAGGAGCCTATCTTCCTAGAGGACTGACTACATAGAACAAGAGGTATCGCCATGACTGCACAAAAAATGACTGCACAAGAGATTATCGCTTTTATTGGGAATGCAGAAAAGAAGACCAATGTAAAAGTAACCTTTGAAGGGGAACTGGTAGGAGATCTTCCAGCATCCGTTGTAAAATTAGGCAATGTCCTATTTGGAGACTGGAAAGAGATTGAGCCCCTTCTCGCCAACTTAACAGAAAATAAAGATTATGTCGTAGAGCAAGATGGGCGTAATTCGGCGGTGCCTTTGCTGGACAAGCGTTATTTGAATGCTCGGATTGAACCTGGTGCGATCATTCGAGACCAGGTGACCATTGAAGACAATGCGGTAATCATGATGGGGGCTGTCATCAATATCGGTGCTGAAATTGGTGCTGGGACCATGATTGATATGGGAGCTATTCTTGGTGGCCGTGCAACGGTTGGTAAAAACAGTCACATCGGGGCAGGAGCGGTCCTAGCTGGTGTCATTGAACCTGCCTCTGCAGAACCAGTTCGTATCGGGGACAACGTCTTGGTGGGAGCCAATGCTGTCGTCATCGAAGGAGTTCAAGTCGGTAATGGATCTGTCGTAGCAGCGGGTGCGATTGTTACCCAGGATGTGCCTGAAAATGTAGTGGTAGCCGGTGTACCTGCGCGCGTGATCAAGACGATTGATGAACAGACGCAACAGAAAACAGCACTTGAGGATGCCTTGCGTAACCTTTAAGAGAGTATAGAAGTAGGAAGCTGGGGGATACCTCGGCTTCTTCTCAAAAGAGGAAGATGGATATGACACTTGATTTAGTAAAGATTCGACGGGACCTGCATCAAATCCCGGAAATTGGACTAGAAGAATTTAAAACACAAGCCTATCTCTTGGAGCGCATCGCAGAAATCACCGAGGGAAAAGAGTTCGTCGAGCAGCGGACCTGGCGGACGGGGATCCTGGTTTTTCTGAAGGGTTCCAATCCCGAAAAGACCATTGGCTGGCGGACGGATATTGATGGACTGCCCATTGTTGAGCAGACTGGTCTTGACTTTGCGTCCCGTCACGAAGGTCGGATGCATGCCTGTGGCCATGATGTTCATATGACCCTAGCCTTGGGCTTGTTGGAGCAACTGGTCCAAGAACAACCTAAGAACAATCTCTTGTTCCTCTTTCAACCAGCTGAGGAAAATGAAGCTGGAGGCATGCTCATGTATGAGGATGGGGCCTTTGGAGACTGGCTGCCTGATCAATTCTATGGCCTCCATGTCCGTCCAGATTTAAAGGTAGGTGAGATCGCGACCAATCGGGGGACCCTCTTTGCAGGTACCTGTGAAGTGAAGCTGACCTTTAAAGGAAAAGGTGGACACGCCGCTTTTCCGCATGAAGCCAAGGATGCCTTGGTTGCTGCCAGCTATTTTGTCACCCAGGTTCAAACCATTGTCAGCCGCAATGTCGATCCTATCGAGGGAGCAGTTGTGACTTTCGGCTCCATGCATGCGGGGACGACCAATAATGTCATTGCAGAGACGGCCTTTCTGCATGGGACGATTCGGACTCTGACCAAGGAAATGAACCTCTTGACCCAGAAGCGACTCGAGACGATTGCGAGAGGAGTTGCAGCGACTTTTGATATGGACATAGACTTAGAACTCAAGCAGGGGGGCTATTTGCCAGTGGAAAACAATCCAGACTTGGCAGATGAGTTGATGACCTTCTTTGATCAAGAAGAAGATGTCACCTTGATTGATATCCTTCCTGCGATGACCGGAGAGGATTTTGGTTATCTCTTGTCAAAAGTGGATGGGGTCATGTTCTGGTTGGGAGTGGACAGCCCTTATGCCCTCCACCACCCTCAGATGAGTCCCAAGGAAGAAGCCCTGTCCTTCGGTGTAAAGGCCATTAGTCCTTTCTTAAAAATGAAAGCCAACCAATAAAGAGAGATGGAAATGAAAGCAAGTATTCGAAAAAGTGTATTGAAGAAGATGAAAGGATTGGAGCCGGATAACAAGCGAAAGGCTGATCAAGCCTTGATCCAGCGGTTGCGCTCTTTGCCAGCTTATCAAGCAGCAAGCGTGATTGCGACCTATTTGTCCTTCCCGCATGAGGTGGATACGAGTATTCTGATTGACGCAGCTCAAGCAGATGGCAAGCAGGTCGTCATTCCGAAAACCTATCCAAAAGGGCGCATGGAATTTGTGGCCTATGATCCGCAGAGGTTGAAACAAACATCCTTTGGCCTCTTAGAACCAGAGGATGGGAGCGAAGCAATAGATAAGTCGGAGATTGACCTGATCCATGTTCCTGGAGTGGCCTTTCAAAAGGATGGCTACCGTCTGGGTTATGGAGGAGGCTATTACGATCGCTATTTGGCAGATTATGATGGAGCGACCGTCAGCACCATTTATGCTTGCCAAGAAGTAGACTTTTTACCTGCTTCCCATGATATCCCTGTTAAGGAGGTTCTTGTGGATGAATCAACTATTTGATAAGAAATACCCAGTGACCAGTAGCTTGCTTCTATTAACAACCGGCGTTTTTCTATCCATGTTGCTGCTTCGTGGCTTTGATTATGAATCCGTTCAAACTGTATATGATTTTGGGGGTGTCGTAGGAGATGAAATCCAAGTAGATCCGAGCCAGAGCTGGCGTTTGCTTGCTGCCATATTTGTTCATATTGGCTTGCAGCACTTTGTTTTAAACATGGTTACCCTCTATTTCCTCGGAAGAATAGCAGAAGATTTATTTGGATCGAAGGCCTTTTTAGCCCTCTACCTCTTGTCTGGTTTAATGGGAAATCTTTTTGTCTTGGTCTTTTCTCCAGAAGTTGTCGCAGCAGGGGCTTCTACCGCTTTGTTCGGCATCTTTGGGGCCATTGCCAGTTTGCGCTTCATTGCTCGGAGTCCCTACATTCAGTATCTGAGCCAAAGTTATACTTCCTTGATCCTGATCAATATCCTCTTTAGCTTTATGCCCGGGATTAGTCTAGCAGGTCACTTAGGAGGCTTGGTAGGAGGAGGTATTCTGGCCTTTGTCTTTCCTGTCTATGGCGAGCGAGATAGCGTGAAAAAAATCTGGCGTTTGGGAGCTCTTCTCCTTTATACAGCAGGGGCCATTCTTCTTTATGCTTGGCCTTTACTTGCTCGTCCCTTTTTATGATTTGTAGCATATTTGTAAATTATCTGAAAACTGAGTGAAGTCTCAGTTTTTTTGTATATATTTCTTAAAAACGATAGAGAAAGCTAAAAATATCACAAATAAATGAATAAAAATGTGAAAAGAAAGCGCTTGCAATGTTGATTGAAAAGGAGTAGACTGGTGGTATATAAAACCTACTTGTGTCCAAAAACCGCTTGAGGACATAAAATAAGCAAAAAGGAGATTTGCGATGAAGAAATGGTTGTTTAAACTAGCTTTGGTAGCGATGACGTTCTTACTCCTACCAATTCAAGCCGTTCAGGCCTGCTGTGGATTTATCATTGGTCGCCAGTTGACCAAGGATGGAACGACCCTGTTTGGCCGGACTGAGGACTATCCTTATTATCCAAATGGTGGAAAACACAACAAAAACTATGTTGTTGTCGATGCCAAGACTTATAATGAGGGAGATCAAATCGAGGATGAATCCAACGGATTTACCTACCCGCATGCTGCCAATGAAATGAAATACACAGCAACTTATGACTCTGCTCGTGGTGACGGTAGCAATGGGGCTTTCGGGGAACACGGTTTTAATGAAGCTGGTGTATCCATGACTGCGACAGTAACAGCTATCCCAAATAAGAAGGTCTTGTCAACGGATCCTTTGAAAGAGAATGGCTTACCAGAAGCTGCTATGCTAGATGTCATCTTGCCACGTGTGAAGACTGCCCGTGAAGGGGTCGAATTACTGGCTAAAGTCATCGAAGAAAAAGGTTCAGCTGAAGGGAATGTGGTCGTCTTTGCAGACCAAAATGAAACTTGGTATATGGAAATTCTTTCTGGTCACCAATATGTAGCGGTGAAGGTGCCAGAAGATAAATATGCAGTCTTTGCGAACACCTACTACCTAGGTCATGTTGATTTGAATGATACTGAAAATGTCATTGCTTCTAAAGATGTAGAAAAAGTAGCCAAGGAATCTGGCAACTACAAGACTGATAAAGATGGCAACTTCCATATTGCTAAATCTTATGGACCAGAGAAATATGCTGAAGGTGACCGCTCACGGACCTATGCAGGAATCACCTTGCTAGATCCAGACTCTAAAGTCACTTATGAGGATGATGAGTATGAGCTCTTCCGTTCACCAACCGATCCAAACAAAAAATACACCTTAGAAGATGCTTTTGCATTGCAACGGAACCGTTTTGAACACTTGAATGGACGCTTTGTACCAGATGATCAAATTGGTGTTAAGAAACAAGGTGATGATGGTAGCAACGATACTGTTCGGAAAGACCAATACAAGTATGCTTTAGGAAATGAAAATGTGATTGATGCCCATGTCTATCAAATCAATCCAAACCTTCCAAAATCATTTGGTGGAACTGTATGGCTCGGCATGGGGCCTTCACGGAATACCCCTTATGTTCCATTCTATGGAAATGTGAAAGATACTTACGAAGCCTTTAAACCTCAAACAGCTACTTATGATCCAAATTCATGGTATTGGACAGTTTGGCACATCGACCAAATGGCCATCAATAACCAAGATCTCTTTGGAAAATCTATCCAAAATCACTGGAAAGCACTAGAAGAACAGCTCATTATCGAACAAAAAGTGAGTGATGCAAAATACGCTGCCTTGAAAGCTGATGAAGCAGCGGCAAAAGGGGCAGAGGATCAAGTAACTGCTGAATCAATTGCGCGTTCTGAGCGTCTTTTCAAACAATTTAAACAATATGAAGCTGAGCTTTCAGCAACCTTGAAAGAAGCAGGTAGAACAGATGATCCGTATCGGGCATCTCTTCCAGATGATTACAAGGAACCAACTGACGCAACTACAACAACCGCTCCAAGTACTGAGCCAAGCACTGACGCAACTACAACAACCGCTCCAAGTACCGAGCCAAGCACGGATGCAACTACAACAACCGCTCCAAGTACTGAGCCAAGCACTGACGTAACTACAACAACCGCTCCAAGTACTGAGCCAAGCACGGACGCAACTACAACAACCGCTCCAAGTACTGAGCCAAGCAAGGATGAGACCAAACCAACTGAACCAAGTACTGAGCCAAGTAAGGATGAGACCACGACAACAACTACAACTACTGAACCAAGCAAGGATGCAACTCAACCAACTGAGCCAAGTACTGAGCCAAGCAAGAACGAAACCAAGCCAACTCAACCAAGTACTGAGCCAAACAAGGATGTAAACACATCAACTACGATTGTCCCTGCTCCAACTACAAACAATCGTCCAGTTCTTCCTACGAATTCCTACATTTTAGTAGATCCTGTTACTGGAATCACCCTACAAAACCCAGACTTTGCCCAAGGTGGCTTTAATTTGGTAGCTTCTGTATTGAAGGATGTCCAAGCCCTCAAAGGTAAAGACTATCAAATTTACGACATTCAGTTGTCAAATCAAAATGGAGCCGTTCATCAATTTAGCCCAACTGTGGTGACCATGCCAGTGGATCCTAAGAAAGAAGTAGAATCTGTTGTAGGCATTGGAGAAGATGGCAAGGTTGAAACCTACCAGTTCAGCTTGAATGAAGACAAGAGCAAGGTAACCTTCACAACCAATCACTTCTCATCTTATGGAGTTGTCTACAAAACAGCAGCTAAGGTAGAAGAAAAAACAGAAAGCAAGAAATTGCCATCTACTGGACAAACCATTTCAATGGTTGGTATCATCGGCGGTGTCTTGATTAGTGCCCTTGGATTTGCCTTCTATGTAGAAAAACGCAAACAGAACAAAGCCTAAAAAGCAACGTTTTAAGAAATAAAAAGAGGTCGGACGGTTAGTCCGGCCTTTCAGATTGAATATAAGGTAATCTTAGAAACTTTCCTTAGGTGAGTAGGGACGTCAGCGAACTTCGAAGAAGTTCCATGACTAATTATTGAGCCTAAGGTCTCAATAATTCCGAGTGCCTGAACAACTGTATTTCAGGCACTTTTCTCACAGCGGAAAGTTCCAGTTCCTTATTCAATGACTCAAAAATAGTAAATTCTTCTTATTTTTTTGAAGAAACAGCTGATTTATTTGTACTAATAGAAAAAGGCCAGACATCTAGTCCGGTCTCTTTGCTTTATAATCGAAAAGTTGGGGTGAGTATTTTTTACTCCTCAGTCACTTTCCCTGTTTCTTCTAATTGTTTTCCAAGGTTGATGATGTATTGTTTGAGATCATCTTTAACCTGTGGGTGTTTCAAGGCATAATCAATAGATGTTTTCATGAAACCAAACTTGTCCCCGACATCGTAGCGTCGGCCCTTAAATTCGCGGGCAAATACTCGTTGGGTCTTGTTCAAGGTATCAATGGCATCAGTCAATTGGATTTCATTTCCAGCGCCTGGTTTTTGGTTTTCCAAGATTTGGAAGATCTCTGGAGTCAGCAAGTAACGGCCGATAATGGCAAGGTCACTTGGTGCCTCTTCGGGTGCCGGTTTTTCGACAAAGGTTTCAACGCTATACAGTCCCTTGATGCCTTCCCCTTGAGGAGCAATGACTCCGTAGGCAGAAACCTCTTCATGGGGAACTTTCATGACAGCAATAGTAGAAGCATGTGTCTCGTCATAGTCATTCATCAATTGCTTGGTGAGAGTAGTAGCTGTATCATCTGTGATATCCATGAGGTCATCTCCCAGCATCACGACGAAAGGTTCATTCCCAACGAAGGCCTTAGCCTGAAGGACAGCATCTCCAAGGCCACGCGGATGTTTTTGACGAATGAAGTGGAGGCGCATCCCGGTAGTTTCATCGACCAGTTTCAACAGGTCATTTTTTCCTTTTTCCTTGAGGTTGTACTCAAGTTCGAAGTTTGAGTCGAAGTGGTCTTCGATCGAACGTTTTGATTTACCAGTAACGACGAGAATATCTTCGATACCAGCCTTAAGGGCTTCCTCAACGATGAATTGGATGGTTGGCTTATCCACGATTGGCAACATTTCTTTGGCCAAGGCTTTGGTTGCGGGTAGGAAACGAGTTCCAAGTCCGGCCGCAGGAATGACTGCTTTCCTAACTTTTGTCATAATAATTCCTTTCTAACTAAAGAATGATGGTTTCGTTGAATGAGTAGCAAGAAATAACCCTTAGTTCCACTCATTTTCTTCTTTAAATTCGTTGTTCATCATGAAGTTAATGGCTTCGCGAATATCTTGCCCTTCATAAATCACTTGGTAGATGGCTTGTGTGATCGGCATATAGACATCAAGCTCTTGGGCCAGTTCGTAGGCAGCCTTAGTGGTTGAAATCCCTTCGATGATCATGCCCATGTTGGCTTCGATATCTTCTAGTTTTTCACCGCGGCCGAGAGCATCTCCTGCTCGCCAGTTCCGAGAGTGGATCGAAGTCCCTGTCACGATCAGGTCTCCAACTCCGGATAGTCCGCTATAGGTCAATGGGCTAGCCCCAAGTTTCACTCCTAGACGGGTAATTTCAGCTAGTCCACGCGTGATGATGGCAGCTTTGGCGTTGTCTCCGAATCCGAGTCCGTGGAGGGCTCCAGCTCCGACTGCGATAATATTTTTCAGGGCACCGGCTGTCTCTACTCCGATCACATCTGTATTGGTATAGAGGCGGAAGTAGTGATTGCTGAAGAGCTCCTGAACGTAACGAGCTATTTCTAAATCCTTAGAAGCTGCTGTGATCAGAGTGATGTCGCGAACGATGGTTTCTTCAGCGTGACTTGGACCAGACACGACCACAATCTCGCTACGGAGAGAAGCAGGGATTTCCTCTTCTAAGATTTGAGAAATCCGTTTGTGACTGTTTGGTTCTAACCCTTTGGACGCGTGCATGACCTTGACAGGATGGTCCAAGAGTTCAGCTACTTGCTTGGCAACGAGTCGTGTCACCTTGGTTGGGACGACAAAGAGGACCGCATCTGCTCCAGAAAGAGCTTCGTCCAAGTTGTGGTAAGCCTTGATCCCTGGATCTAGCAGGACATCCTTAAAGTAGCGTTTGTTGGTATGTTCTTGATTGATTTCGTCGATTTGTTCTGGGACGTTTCCCCAGATCCGCACTTCATGGCCATTATCGTGGAGGACTTGAGAAAGGGCAGTTCCCCAAGAGCCAGGACCGATGACCGCAACGGTTTGTTTATCCATAGTATTCTCCTTCGTGAAGATTTCATTTCTATTTTACCATACTATAGAGAAAAAAGCTTTGGAATCTAGCTGAATTTCATAGGAAAAGCAAATAATATGATAACTGAAAAAATGTTGGGAATTTTAGTAAATAATTCTTGCATTTATATGTTGAATATGATAAAATTCCTTTCATATATTACTCTAGCTAGTGATATATAGGAGAAACAAAAAAAAGGAGTTTATGATGAAAAAGAGCTTAAAAATAATACTGACCTTAGTATTAGTTTTAGCTAGTGTCTTTGGTTTGTCCAAAATTCGGTCGGCCCATGCAGATGGCGCAACAGGAAAGATCCAAATTACAAGTAAAACGATCACACCTGCTAAGTCACCCGTGGACCAGTACACGGACATTAAAGTTGATCTAACTTTCAATGTTCCGCAGGAGGTCAAATCTGGGGATCAAGCGGTCATTACCCTCCCTCAGAATTTAAAATTTATCTCGGATCAGACATTTGATGTCATGAGTCCGGATGGTAAGTCTGTGGTTGCAAAAGCAGTCATTAATGCTGCAAACAAAACCATCACCTTAACCTATGAAAATTATGTGGAAACGAAATCAAATATTTCAGGAAGCATGTTCTTTGCAGTTCGGGTAGAGCCTGCAACCGAATCCCCAAGCAAAGTGCCAATCACCTTGAATGTGGATAACAATCCTGTCCCTGTAGGAAAAGTTGACTTTGTAGTTGACCCAGGGAATGCTGAAAAGACCTTGGATAAGGTTAGCTGGGGGACAGAAACCTTAGCAGATGGCAGCATCACTCGTCAATATGAAGTGCGTGTCAATGCAGCGAATGCGCCGTTAACTGAAGCGGTTGTATCTGACCAACTGCAAACAGAAGGAATGAGCTATGTAGAAGATTCCTTTGTAATTAAAAAAGGGAATTGGGTCGTTAACAGTTCGCATAAATTAGATTTGAAAAATGGGCAAATCGTTAACATGCCAGTTGAGTTTGGAGCAGATAAGAAGAGTTTCAACGTCAGCTTGGGAAATGTAGCCCAAGGCGAAGGTTACTCGATAGTCTATAAGGTGAAGATTCCTTATACCCCTGCAAATGGTGAGAAGTTCCTCAACAATGTAACCTTAAAAGCTCAAAAAGTTGTTGAAACTAAGAGCAACCCATTCGTTTATCAAACTGCTGGTGGGGAAGCCCAAGGTTATACCTACTCCATCAACCTCAAGAAAGTTGATAGCCAGGATGAAAACACTGCTTTAGCAGGTGCTGAATTTAACGTGATCCGTGTTGCAACAGGTGCCGTTGTCGGTAAGTTGACAACCAATGCAAAGGGAGAAGCAAGTATTGGTGGCTTGTTGAACACAGCTTACCAATTGGTTGAAACAAAAGCTCCAGAAGGATATGAATTGGATGCAACTCCAATTGAAGTCAAAGCAGAAGATTTTGGAACAACGAAAACAGCTCTTAAAAAAGTTACAAACAAGAAAATTGTTAAAGAACCGACACCAACCAGTGCGGTCATCGAATTAGATAAGGCCCTTACAGGTCGTGACTTGGTAGACGGTGAGTTTAGCTTTGAATTGTATGAAGGTGCAAACAAACTTCAAACTGTTACCAACAAAGCTGGTAAAGTAAGCTTTGAATCGATTTCTTACACAGCAGAAGGTGAACACACTTACACTGTTAAAGAGGTCAAAGGCGATAATGCCACTATTGCTTACGACACAGCTGAAAAACAAGTGACTGTTAAAGTTACTCGTGATGGAGATGCCTTGAAGGCAGAAGTCGTCTATCCAGAAAACAAAACATTTACCAATGCCTTCACACCAAACGCAACAACTGCAACAATTGAGTTGACGAAAGAGTTGACAGGTCGTGACTTGGTAGACGGTGAGTTTAGCTTTGAATTGTACGAAGGTGCAAACAAACTTCAAACTGTTACTAACAAAGCTGGTAAAGTAAGCTTTGATGCGATTTCTTACACAGCGGAAGGTGACTACACTTACACTGTGAAGGAAGTCAAGGGGACTACCCCAGGTATCACATACGATACAGCCGAAAAACAAGTAACCGTTAAGGTAACAAAAGATGGAGACAATCTAAAAGCAACAGTTGTCTATCCAGAAAGCAAGGTCTTTGCAAATACTTACTCAGCTCCAAGTCCAGCAAAAGCTCAGATTTCAGCCAGCAAGATTTTAGAAGGACGTGCCTTGAAGGATGGCGAATTCAGCTTTAGCTTGTTGGATGAAGCTGGAAAAGTTCTTCAAACAAAACAAAATGCTGCAGATGGTTCCGTAGCCTTTGATGAAATTTCTTATTCACAAGAAGATGCAGGAAAAACGTTCCACTACACGATTAAGGAAGTGATCCCTACATCTCAAGAAAAAGGAATGACCTACGACCAAGCTAGCATCGAAGTGACAGTAACTGTGACAAAAGATGATGCAAGCAATACCATCAAGGCTACAGTGGCCTATGGTGAAAAGAAATCCTTTATCAATACTTTTGTGACAAGTGAAATCCCACCAACACCACCGACTGTTGATAAACCAGAAGCTAAGCTTTATACCATCCAACTTCACAAGGTTAATGGTGAAGGTCAAGCCCTAGCAGGAGCTGTCTTCGGTCTCTTTGAAGCAGATGGTGTGACAGCAGTTGCCAACCCTTACGGTGAAGGTCAAGCGACAGCAACCTCAGATGCCAACGGTCTTGTCAGCTTTGTAGGTTTTGCAGCGAAGAATTATGTGGTGAAAGAATTGACAGCACCAGAAGGTTACCAACTTTCTACTGCTTCAATCACTGTTTCTGAAGCTGAATTGACAGCTGCGACAGACTTGGTAGTGGATAAAGGAAATGTGGTGAACAAACCATTTGCTGAAATCCCACCAACACCACCAGTTGTTGAAAAACCAGAAGTGACTGTTTACAGTATTCAATTACATAAAGTCAACAATGAAGGTCAAGTCTTGGCAGGAGCTGTCTTCGGCCTATTCGAAAAGGATGGTACAACTCCAGTTGCCAACCCATATGGCGAAGGTCAAGCGACAGCGACCTCAGATGCTAATGGTCTCGTTACCTTTACAGGTCTTGAAGCCAAAGATTATGTAGTGAAAGAAATCACTGCTCCAGAAGGCTACCAACTTTCTGAAGAAGCAATTACTGTTTCATCTAGTCAATTGATTGCCTCAACTAATCAAGTGCTTGATCAAGGTAAAGTAGTCAATAAACCATTCACTGCCATCCCACCAACACCACCAGTTGTTGAGAAGCCAGAAGTGAAACTCTACACCATCCAACTTCATAAGGTCAATGCAGAAAACCAAGCTCTAGCAGGAGCTGTCTTCGGCCTCTTTGAAGCAGATGGTACAACTCCAGTTGCCAACCCATATGGTGAAGGTCAAGCGACAGCAACCTCAGATGCCAACGGTCTTGTCAGCTTTGTAGGCTTTGAAGCGAAGGACTATGTGGTGAAAGAATTGACAGCACCAGAAGGTTACCAATTGTCAACGATTTCAATCACAGTTTCTGCGTCAGAATTGAATGCTGCTGCAGACTTGGTAGTTGATAAGGGTAGTGTGGTGAATAAACCATTTACTGCTATCCCACCAACACCACCAGTTAATGACCTGCCAGAAGCTAAACTTTACACTATCCAACTTCACAAGGTTGATGGTGAAGGCAAAGCTTTGGAAGGTGCGGTCTTCGGCCTATTCGAAAAGGATGGTACAACTCCAGTTGCCAACCCATACGGTGAAGGTCAAGCGACAGCAACTTCAGATGCCAATGGTCTTGTCAGCTTTGTAGGCTTTGAAGCGAAGGACTATGTAGTGAAAGAATTGACAGCACCGAAAGGTTACCAACTGTTAGATGCTCCAATCAAGATCTCAGCAACAGATTTTGAAGCAGCTAAAGATTTGGTCCTTGACAAAGGAAATGTTGTCAATGAGAAAACTCCAAACAACCCTCCAAAGGGAGAAGGTAAGAAATCTCTTCCTTCTACTGGTCAATCAATGAGTGAAGGACTAGTAGCGACAGGACTTGTTTTGGCAGTAGCCGGAAGCGCCTTGGTTTACAAAAAGCGTGAAAATTAATCATTAAAACAGGTTTTGTTCTAGCCTCGCTAGACAAGCCTGTTTTTTTGTCTATAGGTGATAAAAAATATTTATCAGGCCCTTAAAAAATACATATTAGACGCTCTAGGGGTGGGATGATAAAATAGGGAATAGAAATATCAAAGGAGGGAAGGCCATGTGTAGAACGATTGTTGGAGTCTCTGCCAATCTATGTGCAGTGGATCCAGATGGGAAAAATATCCATTCGTCTGTATCTTGTAAGTTTGCGGAAACCATTAAGCAAGTAGGTGGCCTTCCTATGGTCATCCCAGTGGGAGATCCGTCTTTTGCCAAAGATTATATCGAGACAGTGGACAAGCTTATCCTCAGTGGGGGGCAAAATGTCCATCCTAGTTTTTATGGAGAAGAGATTGCCATCGAGAGTGATGACTACAATCTCGAGCGAGATCAGTTTGAGTTGGCCTTGTTAAAAGAAGCAGTCCGTCAAAACAAGCCCGTCCTAGCTATCTGCCGAGGAGTTCAGCTCGTTAATGTCGCCTTCGGTGGGACTCTCCATCAAGAAGTAGAAGGGCACTGGCAAGGCCTTCCTTTTGGCACTTCTCATTCCATTGAGACCAAAAAAGGTAGCGTGGTGGAGCGTCTCTTTGGACAAGCCAGCCAGATCAATTCTGTTCATCGCCAGAGCATCAAGGACTTGGCGCCCAACTTTCGAGTGACAGCCATTGATCCTCGCGACCAGACCATTGAAGCCATCGAAGCAGTGGATGGTCATCGCATCATTGGCTTGCAGTGGCATCCAGAGTTTCTTGTTAAAGAAGAAAAAGGCAATCTCGAACTCTTTCACTATCTGTTACAAGAATTGTAAACTCTTTAGGATTTTTTAAGGAGAAAGAGGTAAACTAGTCTCATCAACAAAGACCTCCTAACTTTGTTTGATACAGTTTACTTTTTTTCATATAATCTCCTGCAAAAGTCTCCTCGTCTGAGGGGGCTTTTGTGTGTTTGTCAGGAAAAATACGAATAGTAGTATAGGGGAGACGCTAGGCCAAAGTGATGGTATAATAGAAGAGATAGAAACTATTTAGAATGAAAGAGGAATTATGATGACAAAAATTCGTGGATTTGAACTTGTATCAACCTATACCAATCAAGACTTGCTTCCAAAACGGGAGACAGCCCATGCGGCTGGATACGACTTAAAGGTAGCAGAACGCACGGTGATTGCGCCAGGAGAGATCGTCCTAGTCCCAACTGGGGTCAAGGCCTATATGCAAGCGGGTGAGGTGCTTTATCTCTATGACCGTTCCTCTAACCCTCGCAAAAAAGGCCTGGTTTTGATCAACTCAGTTGGTGTCATTGATGGAGACTATTATGGCAACCCAGGAAATGAAGGCCATATTTTTGCTCAGATGAAAAACATCACCGATCAAGAAGTCGTTCTTGAAGTCGGGGAACGTGTGGTTCAAGCTGTCTTTGCACCATTTTTAATCGCAGATGGAGATGAGGCAGACGGTGTGCGGACTGGTGGATTTGGGTCAACAGGGCACTAAGATGAAGATTATCTTTGTCCGTCATGGGGAGCCAGATTATCGCGAGTTAGAGGAACGCTTCTATACTGGATTCGGAATGGATTTGGCACCCTTATCTGAGAAAGGAAGACAACAAGCTCAGGAACTTTGTCAAAATCCTTTGCTTGGCTCAGCTGATATCCTGGTGTCTTCTGCAGTGACGCGAGCATTAGAAACGGCTTTTTATGTATCTTGTGCTACTGGTCTACCTTTAAGAGTAGAGCCTTTATTGCACGAATGGCAGGTCTATGAAACAGGTACAGAGAACTTTGAACGAGCTAGAACTCTGTTTTTAGAACATAATGGGGCCATACTCCCAGATAGTCCAATCCAGTATGAAACAGCTGAGGAGATGAGAGCTCGTTTTATCGGATCTATGGCTAAGTACCGAGGCTATCAGAAGGTTGTAGTGGTCACCCATCGCATGCTGATGCGCCAGTTTGTGCCAAATGAGAAGATTGATTTTTGCCAAGTGATTGAGTGTG